>Ga0114976_10000212_pt1 | contig 35026 bp, 34 predicted proteins | sample S_130805_EF_Meta_FD_87319 | JGI IMG/M metagenome (GOLD analysis project Ga0114976, IMG submission 87319) | Freshwater microbial communities from Lake Simoncouche, Canada to study carbon cycling - S_130805_EF_MetaG | ecosystem: Environmental > Aquatic > Freshwater > Lake | place: Lake... | reverse complement strand
CCCTGGCCGACGCCGATGCACATCGTCGCCAGCGCATAGCGCGCCTTGCGGTTCTCCAGCTCCTGCACCGCCGTCAGCACCAGCCGCGCGCCGGACATGCCCAAGGGATGACCCAGCGCGATCGCGCCGCCATTCGGGTTCACGTGCTCGGCATCATCCGGCAGGCCGAGGTCGCGCGTCACGGCCAGCGCCTGCGCGGCGAAGGCCTCGTTCAGCTCGATGACGTCGATCTCCGACAGCTTGAGCCCGGCCTTCTCCAGCACGCGCCGCGTCGCCGGCGCCGGACCGAAGCCCATGATGCGCGGCGGGACGCCGGCGGTCGCAACCGCCACCACGCGGGCGCGCGGCGTCAGGTGCTGCGCCTTCGCCGCCGCCTCCGAGGCGACCAGGATCGCGGCCGCGCCGTCATTCACGCCCGAGGCATTGCCGGCGGTCACGCTGCCGCCCTCCTTGCGGAAGGGGGCCGGCAGCTTCGCCAGCGCCTCGAGCGTGGTGTCTGGGCGCGGGTGCTCGTCATGCTCGACGCGATGCGGGTCGCCGCGGCGGCGCGGGATCTCGACCGCGACGATCTCCTGCGCGAAGCGGCCGGAGGCCTGCGCCTTCCCGGCGCGCTGCTGCGAACGCCAGGCAAAGGCGTCCTGGTCGGCGCGGGTGATCTGGAAGTCGTGCGCGACGTTCTCGGCGGTCTCCGGCATGGAATCCACGCCATGCGCCGCCTTCATCTTCGCATTCACGAAGCGCCAGCCGATGGTCGTGTCATAGATCTCGGGTGCGCGGCCGAAGGCCTCGGCCTGCTTGCCCTGGACGTAGGGCGCGCGCGTCATGCTCTCGACGCCGCCGGCGATCATGAACTCGGCGTCGCCCGCCTTGATCGCGCGCGCGGCGATGCCGACGGCGTCCATCCCCGACCCGCAGAGCCGGTTCACCGTGGACCCGCCGATGGTCTGCGGCAGGCCCGCGAGCAGCAGCGCCATGCGCGCGACGTTGCGGTTGTCCTCGCCGGCCTGGTTGGCGCAGCCATAGATCACGTCCTCGACCGCGCGCCAGTCGGCCTTCGGATTGCGCGCCATCAGCGCGGCGAGTGGGATGGCGCCGAGGTCGTCGGTCCGCACCGGCGCCAGGCCGCCGGCATAGCGGCCGATCGGGGTGCGGATGGCGTCGCAGATGAAGGCCTCGGCCATGGTCGTGTTCCTCCCTGAATTCTCGGCCATTTCCTTGCCTGCCGGGTGCGCGAGGGTCAACCCAGCATGGGCGCGAAGCCGGGGTCGCCCTTCGCCATGGCGCGCTGATAGGCCGGGCGTGCACCGACGCGGGCGAGATACGCCCGGATCGCCGGATAGGGCGCGAGGTCGACCGGCAGGAACAGCCGCATCGTCGTCAGCGAGAAGACCGTCATGATGTCGGCCGCGGTGAACTCGGCGCCGGCGAGCCAGGGCACCGCGGCGCAGCGCGCCTCGACCAGGCCGATGGCGCGCGCGAGCCGGCCGGCCAGGTTCACCGCGATCGGGTTGTCGGCGGGAAGGTTCAGCCGCGCGACATACATGCTGCGCCCCATCGAGGGCTGCAGCGTGCCATTGGCGTAGTGGAACCAGGAGAGGTAGTCGGCGAAGCTCGGGTGGTCGGGCCCGAGCGCGAGCCGGCCATTCCCGTGGCGGCCGATGATGTACTCCACGATGGCGCCGGATTCCGCCAGCACCAGGCCGCCATCCGTGATCACCGGCGCGGCGCCGATCGGATGCAGCGCCTTGTATTCGGGCGGTGCGAGAATGGTGACGGGGTCGCGGTCGTAGACCTTGAGTTCGTAGGGGAGGTCGAGCTCCTCACAGAGCCAGACGATCCGCTCGGACTGCGAGCGGCCGAGATGGTGGACGGTGAGCATGGCGGTCTCCTCCTGCCGGGCGGCAGGATAGGCCAGGCGGCGCCGCGGTGTATGCTGGCGCGAAAGCGAGGGAGCGCGGACCATGCAGGTGGGTGTCTTCTATTTCCCGACCGACTACGGGATCGACCCGGGCGAGCTCGGCCAGGCGCTCGAGGCGCGCGGCTTCGACTCGCTCTTCGTCTGCGAGCACACGCATATCCCGGCCAGCCGCAAATCGCCCTTTCCGGGCGGCGGCGAGCTGCCGAAGCGCTATTCGCACACCCATGATCCCTTCGTGGCGCTGGCCTTCGCGGCGGCGGCGACGAAAAAGCTGATCCTCGGCACCGGCGTGCTGCTGGTGCCGCAGCACGACCCGATCATCACCGCGAAATCGGTGGCGAGCCTGGATCGGCTCTCGGGCGGGCGCTTCATGCTCGGGATCGGCGGCGGTTGGAATGTCGAGGAGATGGAGAATCACGGCGCGCGCTACGACACCCGCTTCAAGCTGATGCGCGAGCGCGTGCTGGCGATGCGGGCGCTCTGGACCGAGGAGGAAGCGACCTACCACGGCGAGTTCGTCAATTTCGACCGGGTCTGGATGCATCCGAAGCCTGTGCAGGCGCGGCTGCCGGTGCTGCTCGGCGGCGAGACCGACCATACCCTGAAACGCGTCGCCGCCTTCTGCGATGGCTGGTTCCCGCGCGCCGGCGCGGGGTTCGACCCGGCGGTTGCGGTGGCGCGGCTGCGCGCGGCGGGCGAGGCGGCGGGGCGCGCGCCGGGGTCGCTGACCACCACCGTCTTCCGCGCGCCGCCCGAGGCCGCGGCGCTGGCGCGCTACCGCGAGGCCGGCATCGACCGCGTGCTGCTGGAAGTGCCGGACCTCGACCGCGACGGCATCCTCAAGCGCCTCGACGAACTGGCGCCGCTGGTGCGCGCATGAAGCTCGCGCTCGGCCTCGGCCTCGCGGAGTATCCCTTCGCGACCGCGGCCGGCTTCTGGCGCTGGGTCGATCTCTGCGAGCAGGCCGGCGCGGATTCGCTCTGGCAGACCGACAGGCTGCTCGGGCGCGCGCCGATCCTTGAGAGCATGACGATGCTCGCCGCCATCGCCGGGCGCACGCGGCGGCTGAAGTTCGGCATGAACGTGCTGTCGCTGGCCTTCCGCGATCCGGTGCTGGTGGCCAAGCAATGCGCGACCATCGACGTGCTGTCCGACGGGCGGCTGCTGCCGGCCTTCGGCATCGGCAATCCGCTGGCGCCGGAATGGCAGGCGATGGGCATCGACCCGAAGACCCGCGGGCGCGTGACCGACGAGGCGCTGGAGGTGATCACCCGGCTCTGGCGGGAGGAGAGCGTCGACTACGAGGGGCAGCATTTCCGGCTGCAGGGCGCGCGGATCGCGCCGCGGCCGGTGCAGGCCGACCTGCCGGTATGGATCGGCGGCGGCTCGGCGGCGGCGATCCGGCGCACCGCTCGCTACGGCACGGGCTGGCAGGCGGGGCCGGAGACGCCGGAGGAGAGCGCGGCGGTGATCGCCGCGATCCGCGCGGAGGCGACCGCACGCGGCCGCACCATCGACGAGGACCACTACGGCGCGGGCTTCGGCTTCTGGCTGGGCGCGCCGGATGATCCCGAGCCCCGGCGCGCGATGGAAGCCTATGCCGCGCGCACCGGCCGCGATCCCGCGCGCGCGCTGGTCGCGGGCGGCCCGGACGAGATCCTCGCGCGCATCGCCGACTACGCCGCGGCGGGGGTGACCAAATTCGTGCTGCGCCCGGTCGGGCAGGGCGACGAGACGCCCTATGCGCAGACCCGCCTGCTGCTCGAGCAGGTGCTGCCGCGGCTGGGCACGCTGCGATGACCACGCTGCGCCGCCGCACTCTGCTCGCACTGCCGGCACTGCCCGGCCTTGCCCGCGCGCAGGGGCTGCCGCGGATCGGCGTGCTGATGTCGCTCGCCGAGACCGACCCCGAGGCCGCGCCGCGCCGCGCCGCGCTGGTCGCGGGCCTGGCCGCGCTCGGCTGGAAGCAGGGCGAGACGCTGCGCCTCGAGATCCGCTGGGGCGACGGGCGGGCCGAGCGCATCGCCGCCGAGGCTGCGGCGATGGTCGCCAGCGCGCCGGCGGTGATCGTCGCCAACGGCACGCCGGTGGCCCTCGCGCTGCGGCCGCTGACCCGCAGCATCCCGGTGGTCTGCGCCCTGGTGACCGACCCGATCGGGAACGGGATGGTCGAGAGCCTGGCGCGGCCGGGCGGCAACATCACCGGCTTCACCTTCATCGAGCCCGGGCTGATCGCCAAATGGCTCGGCCTGCTGAAGGAGGTGGCCCCCGGGCTGACGCGCGCCGCAGTGGTCTACAACCCCGCCTTCAATCCCTGGTATCCGCGCGCGCTGGCGGAGATCGCGCGCGCACCGCAGGGCCTGCCGGTCGCGGTGGTGGAGACCATCGTGCGTACCGCCGAGGAGATCGAGGCGCGGCTGCCCGACCTGGCGCAGGTGCCGGGGACGGGGCTCGTCATCGGCCCGGAATCCTTCGTGCTGCCGAGGCTGCCTGCGCTCGCGGCGGCGGCACGGGCGCAGGGCCTGCCTGGCGTCTCGGTCTATCCCCGCTTCGCCGAGGTGGGCGGGCTGATGGCCTATGGCCCCGACGTGCCGGACATCTTCCGCCGCGCCGCCGGCTACGTCGACCGCATCCTGCGCGGCGCCAGCCCGGCGACGCTGCCGGTGCAGCAGCCCGAGCGCTTCGCCTTCACGCTGAACCAGGCGACCGCGACGACGCTCGGCCTGACCCTGCCGCCGGCGCTGCTGGCGGCGGCGGATAGGGTGATCGACTAACCCGTGAGCACCTGCACCAGCCAGAGGCTGAGCGCTGGAAACGCCACGCAGAGCCCGAGCCGCACCACATCCGTCAGCAGGAAGGGCAGCACGCCGCGATAGATCCGCCCGATCGGCACGTCGCGCGCCATCGACGCGATGACGAAGACGTTCAGCCCGATCGGCGGCGCGGTCAGCCCGATGCCCACCACCGTCAGCACCAGCACGCCGAACCACAGCGCGGTCTGCTCCTGCGTCATCCCGAAATCGAGCGCGGTGACGACGGGGAAGAACACCGGCAGGGTCAGCAGGATCATCGCCAGCTCGTCCATCACCGCGCCGAGGATGATGTAGAAGGCGAGCAGCGCCACCAGCACGCCATAGGGCGGCAACCCGCTCTCGCTGACCCAGAGCGCCGCCATCTCCGGCAGCTGCGACAGCGCGAGGAAGGCGTTGAACACCTCGGCGCCGAGCAGGATCGCGAAGATCATCGCGGTGGTCTCGGCGGTCGCGCGCAGCGCCTCGATCACCTCGCGGAAGCCCATGTCGCCGCGCGCGACGCCGACGCCGAGCGTCAGGATGCAGCCGACCGCCGCACTCTCGGTCGGGGTGAAGATGCCGGCGAACAGGCCCGCCACCACGACCAGCGTGATGGTCGTGATCGCCCAGACCCCGCGCAGCGCGCGCAGCCGCTCCGGCCAGGGCAGCTTCGGCAGCGCCGGCCAGGCCTCCGGGTTGCGGCGCGCCAGCCACCAGATCGTCGCCATGTAGAAGGCGGCCGCGATGAAGCCCGGGATGGTGCTCGCCATGAACAGCTTGACGATGTTCTGCTCGGTGCTGATGGCGTAGATCACCAGGATCACCGAGGGCGGGATCAGCACGCCGAGCGTGCCGCCCACCGCCAGCATCGCCGCCGAAACGCCCATGCCGTAGCCGTGCCGCCGCAGCTCCGGCAGGCAGGCGCGGCCCATGGTCGCGGTGGTCGCGACCGATGACCCGCAGATCGCGCCGAACACCGTGCAGCCGATCATGGCACCCTGCGCCAGCCCGCCGCGCTTGTGGCCGACCAGCCCGTTCGCCGCCTCGAACAACTCGCGCGCCAGCCCGCCGCGCTCGGCGAGCGCCCCCATCAGGATGAACATCGGGATGACCGAGAGGGTGTAGCTGGCGAACAGGTGCCAGGGCGTCTGCTTCAGGTAGTTGAACAGCGTGGGCAGGTCGAGGATGGTGACGTAGCCGACCGCACCGACCAGCAGCATCGCCAGCCCGACGGGGGCGCGGATCACGATCAGCCCGAGCAGGGCGGCGAAGCCGATCAGCCCCGTTACCATCTCCTGCGGCATCAGCCGCGGCCCCGCGCGAAGCGCACGGCCCAGTAGAGCGCCGCCAGCGCGGTCGCGGCGAAGCCCGCGGCGCCGAGCAGGATCGCCCACCAGGTCGGCAGCCGCAGCACCATCGTCGTGGTGCCATTCGCCAGCGTCTCCATCCCGCCGACCCAGAGCCGCTCCGCCAGCACCGCCGCGCAGCCGGCCCAGACCAGCATCCAGAGCGCGTCGATCCGCTGCGTCACCGCGCCCGGCAGCCAGGCGGTGAAGCTGTCGACCAGGATGTTCACCCGCATGAGCGTGCCATAGGCGAGGAAGCCGAAGACCGCGATGCCCGAGCCGATCGAGACCAGCTCGAAATCCCCCGGCACCGGCTGGTTGGTGGCCCAGCGCTGCAGCACCGAATACGTCACCAGGCAGGCGGTCGCCAGCAGCACCGCGCCGCCGGCCAGCGTCAGGCCGAGCGACAGCCGCGCGACCCAGCCCCCCATCGGCTCCCCCACGACGTCCCCCACCGGGCCGCGCGGCGCCGGCGGCTCGGTCACCGGCTCAGGCCGCGGCGCTGTGCTTGGCGACCAGCGCGCGCGCCTTCTCGAGCAGCGCGGCGCCGTCGATGCCGCGCTCCCTGCTCTGCGCCAGCCAATTGTCGACCACCGGCTTCGTCGCGGCCTGCCAGCGCGCCTTCTCGGCCTCGGTGATCTCGGTGACGGTATTGCCGCGGCGGCGCACATCGGCCTCGACGATCGGGCCGCGCTCGTCCCAAGGCACGGCCGCCATGCGCGCGGCGACCGGGCCGCTATTGGCGTCCAGCACGGCGCGCAGGTCGGCCGGCAGGCCGTCATATTTCGGCTTGTTCATCGCGATGATGAAGGTCGCGATGTAGAGCGTCGGGCTGCCGGGAATCTCGGTGTGGAACTTCACCATCTCCTGCAGCCGCACGCTCGGCACCACCTCCCAGGGCACCACCGCGCCGTCGATCACGCCCTGCGACATGGCCTCGGGGATCTGCGGCACCGGCATGCCGACCGGGGCGGCGCCCAGCGCACGCAGCGCCTCGCCGGTCTGCCGCGTCGGGAAGCGCAGCTTCATGCCCTGCAGGTCCTCCATCGTGTTGACCTGGCGGCGGGCATGGATCAGCCCCTCGCCATGGCCCCAGATGCAGAGCGGCTGGACCTCGCGGAACTCCTCGCGCAGCTCGGTGCGGGCGAACTCGTCGATCGCCAGGCAGTTCACCAGCGCCTTCTTGTGCGCAACGAAGGGCAGCTCGAACACCTCGATCCGCGGGAAGCGGCCGGGGGTATTGCCCGGCAGCGTCCAGATGATGTCGGCCACACCATCGCGCGCCTGGTCGAACAGCTGCGGCGGTGCGCCGCCGAGCTGCATCGCCGGGAAGATCTGGATGCGCAGGCGGCCATTGCTCTCGCGCTGGATCTTCTCGGTCCAGGGCACCAGGAAGAAGCGATGGACGTTCGAGACCGCCGGCAGGAAGTGGTGCATCCGCAGGGTGGTCACGTCCTGCGCGCGGGCGACGATCGGCGTAGCAAGCAGGGCAGGGCCCGCGGCGAGCAGGCTGCGGCGAAGAAGCATTGGGGCGTTTCCCGGAGAGATCGTTGAAGCCGGCCTCGATATGACGTCGCCGGCCCCGGCAATCAACCGAGCGCGTTGAGCAGCGGCCAGGCCTTGGCCGCGACCGCCTCGGCGGTATCGCCCGGCTTGTAGAGCGCGGAGCCGATGCCGAAGCCGGCCGCGCCCGCCGCCTGCCAGGCCGGGATCGTCTCCGGCCCCATGCCGCCCACCGGCAGCACCGGCGTCCCGGGCGGAAAGACCGCGAGCAGCGCCTTCAGCACGGCGGGCGAGGCCGCCTCGGCCGGGAACAGCTTGAGCCCATCGGCGCCGGCGAACAGCAGCGCGAAGGCCTCGGCCGGCGTGAAGAACCCCGGCACCGCCAGCATCCCCGCGGCCTTGGCGGCGCGTACCAGGGCCGCGTCGGCATGTGGCGTGACCAGCAGCCGCCCGCCGGCGAGCTTCACCTCGGCGACCTGCGCCGTGGTCATCACCGTGCCTGCGCCGATCAGCGCACGCTCGCCGAAATGCAGCGCGAGCCGGCGGATGCTCTCGATCGGCTGCGGCGAGTTCAGCGGCACCTCGAGGATCGCGATGCCCGTGGCGACCAGCGCCTCGCCGACCGGCACCGCCTCCTCGGGCGTGATGCCGCGGAGGATCGCGATCAGGGGGCAGCGCCTCAGCCAGTCCTGGAGCGTCATCGGGGCACCTCCTGCGGGGCGCGTAGCAGGGCGGCCAAGGGGCGGCCAGCGGGCGGGGCGGCGGGTCGCGGGGACGTGTGGGGCGGGTGCGCGCGGACGGAACCTGCGACGGTCCGGGCCGCCGGCCCGCCACCCGCCGGTCAACCCTCCCGCAGGTGCTGTCCGAAGCCTGTTCCGCCGCGCCCGCGATCCGCTGTCGATTCCCGCGGCCCCCGCACGTCATGCTGGCGTCCGAGAGGAGGGACCGACCCATGCAATACCTGCTGCTGATCTATTCGAAGGAAGGCGCCTGGGATGCCATGACCCCGGCCGAGCAATCCGCCGGTATCGCCGCCTATACCGCCTATACCGAGGCGCTGGTCGCCGCCGGCGCGCTGCTTGCCGCCCAGCGCCTGCGCCCGACCAGCGAGGCCGCGACCATCCGCGCCGGCGCCGGCGGGCCGCAGGTACTCGACGGCCCCTATGCCGAGACCAAGGAGCAGCTCGGCGGCTTCTTCCTGATCGAGGCGCCCGACCAGGCCGCCGCCCTGGCCTGGGCCGCGCGCTGCCCCGGCAGCCAGCACGGCATCGTCGAGGTCCGGCCGGTCTTCGCATGAATGCCGCGCAGCGGGCGGCGGAGGCGACGGCGCGCGACCAGTATGGCCGCCTCGTCGCCCTGCTCGCCGCCCGCGGCGGCGACCTCGCCGCCGCCGAGGATGCGCTCGGCGACGCCTTCGCCGCCGCGCTCCAGCACTGGCCGCGCACCGGCATCCCGGCCAACCCGGCGGCCTGGCTGCTGACCGCGGCGCGCCGGCGGATGCTGGACGGCCACCGGCGGCGCGCCACGGTGCGCGCCGCCGAACCGGAGCTCAGTTTCCGCGCCAGCCTGCCGGCCGAGGACCCGGCGGCGCTGCCCGACCACCGCCTCGCGCTGCTGCTCGCCTGCGCCGGCCCCGCGGTCGAGCCCGCCGCCCGCGCGCCCCTGATGCTGCAGGCGGTGCTCGGGCTCGAGGCGGCGCGCATCGCCAGCGCCTTCCTGGTCGCGCCGGCCGCCATGGCGCAGCGCCTGGTCCGCGCCAAGGCCCGGCTGCGCGAGAGCGGCGCGCGGTTCGAACTTCCCGAGGGGGAGATGATGCCCGAGGTGCTGGCCGAGCGCCTGCCGCCGGTGCTCGATGCCATCTACGCGGCCTATGCCGCCGGCACCGGCGATGCGACCGATGGCGGCACGCTGGCGGTCGAAGCGGCCTGGCTGGCCCGGCTCTGCGCCGAACTGGCGCCGGCTTCGGCCGAGGCGCAGGGCCTCGCCGCCCTGCTGCTGCACCTCGAGGCCCGCCGCCCGGCCGGGCGCGACGCGGCGGGCCGCTACGTGCCGCTCGCCGCGCAGGACCCGGCGCGCTGGCACCGCCCGCTGCAGGCCGAGGCGGAGGCGCTGCTGCGCCGCGCCGCGACGCTCGGCGCCCCCGGCCGCTACCAGTGGGAGGCGGCGGTCGCCTCCGCGCATGCCGCGCGCGCGGTCACCGGCGCGACGCCCTGGGCCGATATCCTCGCGCTGTATGACGCGCTCTGGGCGGCGACCGGCTCGCCGGTGGTCGCGGTGAACCGCGCGGTCGCGCTGGCCGAGGTCGCGGGCCGGGCGGCCGGTCTCGCCGCGCTGCGCGCGGCCGGCGCCGATGCCCGGCTGGCCGGCTACCAGCCCTATTGGGCGGCGCTGGCGGCGCTGGCCGATGACCCGGACGAAGCCCGGGCCGCCAGGCAGCGCGCGGCGGGGCTGGCGACCGCCCCCGCGGTCAGGGCCTGGCTGCTCGAAGCCGGCGCAGCCGCGCCCTAAGTTTTGGGTATAAATTCCTTGATCGCACGAGCCGAATCCGCCATCATCCGCCCAGGGGCCGCCCGGCGGCCCGCCGCTCATTGACAGCCGAATCAGCCCCCGCCGCGTCCCGCCAGGGTCGTGTCCGAAAGCAATTGCAAGGCGTTGCGGCTACCGGGCGAAGATCCAGTCATAGCCCTTGCCCGCCCGCTTCAGCCGCCCCGCGGTGGGGGAGGGGAAGTGGATCGGCAGCAGCAGCGTGTCGGTCTCGGCGATCTCCTCGAAGACCCGCTTGCGGCTGGTCGCCGCCGCCACCGGGTCCCAGCAGAAGATCGTCGACATGCCGGGGTCGATGCATTGCAGCTGGTGGTGCAGCATGTCGCCGGCGATGATCGCGCGCTGGCCCTTGGACTTCACCTCGACGCAGACATGCGCCGGCGAATGGCCCGGCGTCAGGATCAGCGAGAGGCAGTCATCCAGCGTGAAGCCCTCATCGACGAGCAGCGCCTGGCCGGCGGCGACGATCGGCTCGCAGTTCATCTTCCAGACGCCGCCGGCGCCGCCCGCGCGCTCCTTGCCCTCCTTCGCCAGCGCCTCCCAGGCGGCGTATTCGGCCTTGTGGAAGACGTATTTGGCGTTCGGGAAGGTCGGCACCCAGCGGCCATCGACCAGCTTGGTGTTCCAGCCGGTGTGGTCGATGTGCAGGTGGGTGCAGAAGACATAGTCGACATCCGCCACCGTCAGCCCCTCGGCCTTCAGCGCATCGAGCCAGGGCGTCTTGTCGAAATCCATCGGCGCCGGATAGCCCTTGTCCTCGCCGGTGCAGGTATCGACCAGGACCACGTGCTTCCCCGTGCGGATCACGAAGGTCTGGTAGGTGATGACCATCTTGCCCGAGGCGCGGTCCAGCACCTCCGGCGCGCATTTCGCCACATCGGCGGCCTTGGCCGCGGTGTCGTAGCCGAGGAACATGTCCTCCGGCTTCCGCCAGGGCCCGTCGCGCTCGATCATGCTGGTGATCGCCACGTCGCCGACCTGCAGCTTCTTCATCATCGTCTCCCCCGAGAGTGTGGCGGCACTTTCCACCAGAACGGCGGGGCTGCATACCGCCCGCGATGTCCCGCAGCCCCGCCCGTCTCTGGTTGAACAGCCTCTTCGTCGACCACGCGATCCTGCGCCTCGGCTGGCGCAATTGGGGGGTCGTGGCGCCGGGGCGGCTGTACCGCTCGAACCACCCGCTGCCCTGGCAGGTGAAGCAGGCGGCGAAATCGCTCGGCCTGAAGACCGTGATCAACCTGCGCGGCGAGCGCATCGCCTGCGGGTCCGACCGCCTCGGCCGGATCGCGGCGCAGGAGGCCGGCCTGACGCACATCGACGCGCCCTTCGAGAGCCGCGGCGCGCCGCACAAGGACCGCATCCTGCGGCTGGCGAAAATCCTGGAGGACGCGCCGGAGCCGATCCTGATCCACTGCAAGTCGGGCGCCGACCGCACCGGGTTGGTCGCCGGCATCTGGCTGCTGCTGCAGGGCCGGCCGGTGGCGGAGGCCGCCGCGCAACTCAGCCTGCGCCATGGCCATGTCAGCCAGAGCAAGACCGGCATCCTCGACGCCTTCTTCGCCGAATATGCCCGCGCCTGGCCGAAGCCCTTCCTGGCCTGGCTGGCCGAGGATTACGACGAGGCGGCGCTGCGGGCCGGCTTCGCCTCCCGCCCCTGGGCCGACCGGGTCGTGGACGGGATCCTGCGGCGCGAGTGATACATCGGTCACATTCCCGCCACCGGGGGGCTTGCAGAGTGCCATACTCCGTGGCCATTCAGTGAAGGGGAGATTACCGGAGAGTCATTCGCGATGCCGAGGCTGATGCTCGCCTTCTTCTGCTCGGGCTTCGCGGCCCTGCTCTGCCAGATCGTCTGGCAGCGCATGCTCGGCATCTTCGCCGGGTCGGATACCATCAGCGCGGCGCTGGTGGTGGGCGCCTTCCTCTCGGGCCTGGGGCTTGGCTCGATAATCGGCGCCCGCATCGCCGACCGGCTGAGCCCGCGCCAGGCGCTGGCCGGCTTCGCGCTCGCCGAGCTTGGCATCGCGCTCTGCGCCCTGCTCTCGAAGCCCTTCCTCTATGACGGCCTGGCGATCGGCATGGCCGGGCAGGTGGACCACCCGATCGCGATCTTCGCGCTCTGCTTCATGGGCCTCGTCATCCCGACCACGCTGATGGGCGCCTCGCTGCCGCTGCTGTGCCGGGCGATCGCCACCTCGCTCGAGGGCCTGGCCGAGAAGATCGGCACGCTCTACGGCCTCAACACGCTCGGCGCCGGGCTCGGCGCGCTGGTGGGCGGCTGGCTGGTGGTCGGCAATCTCGGCTTCACCGGTGCGCTCTGGCTGGCGGCGGCGCTGAACGTGACCGCCGCCGCGCTGGCGATCACCCTGATGCGCGGCCTCGCCGAGGCGCCGCCCGCCGCCCGCGCGGCGCAGGCTTCGGCCCCGGCGGCTTTCGGCAGCCTGCCGCTCTGGTGCCTGCTGGTCTTCCTCTCGGGCTATGTGATCGTCGCGCTCGAGATCCTCTGGGTGCGGCTGCTGGGCCAGGTCGGGCAGTACCACGCCTACCTCTTCCCGACCGTGCTCGGCATCTTCCTGCTGGCCGACGGCGCCGGCATGGCGCTCGCCGCGCGGATGGTGCGCCGGATCGAGGACCCGCGCCCGGCCTTCTTCCTCACGCAAGGCGCCGGATTCGTGCTCGCCGTGCTGCTGATCGGCGCGCTCTGGCTCGCCTTGCCGCATGCGCCGCTGAACGCGCTGATGAGCGTCGACCACTGGCGCTTCACCTGGGCGCCGATGGTGGTCTCGACCCTGCTGATCGTCGCGGTGGTCGCACCCCCGGCGTTCCTGATCGGCATGACCTTCCCCTTCGTGCAGCGCGCCGTGCAGCACGATCTGGCGAGCGTCGGCGCCCGCGTCGGCTGGGTGCAGCTCGCGAACATCGCCGGCAATGCGGCGGGGTCGATCCTGACCGGCCTCGTCACGCTGCACTGGCTCGGCAGCATGGGCACCTTGAAGCTGCTCGCCGCGCTCTCGACCGCGTTGCTGCTGTTCTGGCTGTGGCGGGCGGGCGAGGGGAAGCGCGCCGGCTGGGCGCTCGCCGCCGCCTCGGCCGCGGCACTCGTCGTGCTGCCCGGCAACGGCGCCTTCTGGCAGCGCATGCATGGCCAGGCCCCCGGCAGCTTCGCCGCCTGGTCGGAGGACCGCAGCGGCGTCGCCTTCTACCGGGAGACGCCGGAGGACCCGGAGAAACCTACGGGACGCTTCTTCATCATGGGCCATGGCCAGGGCTCGGTGCCCTTCCTGCCGGTGCATGTGCTGCTCGGCGCGATCGGCCCGCTGATCCACCCCGCGCCCGAGCGGGTGCTGGCGATCGGCGTCGGCAGCTCCGGCACGCCCTGGGGCGCCACCATCTCGCCGGCGACGAAGGAGGTGCGCGCGATCGAGCTGATCGGCCCGGTGCTCGACACCCTGCGGGAGATCGCCGAGGCCCGGCCCGAGGGCGTCGTCGCCGCCCTGCTGCGCGACCCGCGCGTGCGCTTCGAATACGGCGATGGCCGCCGCGCGCTCGCGCAGGGCGAGCAGCGCTACGACGTCATCGAGGCCGATGCCGTGCTGCCGCAGAGCTCGCATTCCGGCCTGCTCTACAGCGCCGAGTTCCTCGAGGCCGTGCGCGCGCGGCTCGCCCCGGGCGGGCTCTACGTGCAATGGGCGCCGACCGCCCGGGTGGTCGAGACCTTCGCCGCGAGTTTCCCGCACGCCGTGCTGCTCTCGCCCTTCCCGGTGCTGATCGGCTCGAACGACCCGATCGCCTTCGATCATGCCGCCCTGCTGCGCAAGCTGGGCGACCCGGCGGTGCTGGCCCATGCGCGGCGCGGCAACCCGGCGATCGAGGATCTCGCGCATCACGTCGCCGGCCCCGCCCATCGCTGGCGCCCCGAGACGCAGCGCGACCCGGCGCCGCTCACCGACATGCGGCCGCGCGACGAGTTCTTCGCCAACCACGCCTACCGGGCGCGCTGGCAGCCCCGCACCGCGGCGCAGCCGCAGCCGGAGGCGCCGCCGCGGCTCGTCGCCGGCCGCTGAGCTTTACCCTGCGTTCATAGCCCGTGTCGTACGATGGACCCGAGGTCGAACCATGAGCGCATCCTCCGCCCCCGTGGCGCACCGTCCGCCGGTAGCGCCCCCCGAACCCACCGGCCCCCGCGGCGTTGCCGCGGCCGCGCCGGCGGAGGCAGGGGCCGTCGTCGCCGCGCCGGGGCCCAACCCGTCGCTGAAGATCGACCCGCTGCTCGGCATCGTCGTGCTGGAATTCCAGGACGCCCATGGCGGGACCTCGACCCTGCCGACCCAGCGCGCGCTCGCCGCCTATCGCCGCACCGGCCTGCCGCAGCATGAGCATGCCGGGGCCCATGCCGGGGCGCATGCTGCTTCCCATGGGGCGCCGAATGGAGCGCCGCATGGCGCGACTTCGGCCGCCGGCGCCGCCGGCCAGGCCGCGCCCGCCGAGCCGGCGAGGCCAGCGCCCCGCGCCCCCGAGCTTGCCACCAAGGCCTGATTCCGGATTTCCGTGAGGCGTTGTCGCGCGGCGCGGTCCCGGCTTGCGCGGCCCTCGTGGGCCAGCCGTCAGCCCTCGGCGCGCTGCGGCGCCTGGCGCGGCGGGGTGAGGGGGGCGAGGCCCAGCACCTCTTCCTCGTGCCGCATCACCCGCCGCGCCAGCTTGAGCGCGGAGTAGCAGTCATCCGCTTCGGCCAGCGCCAGCGCCTGGCCCAGCATCTCGCGCGCGAGGCCGGAGGTGGTCGCTTCCTGGAATTCGGTGATCAGCGCGCGCGCCGCGGCGAGGCCGCCCTGGCGCTCGTCGTCGCTGCCGATATAGGCGGTCTGCAGCGCGAAATAGATCCGCCGCGCCGGCGTCGTCGCCGCCTCGGGCGGCATGATCTGCTTGCCGAAGAGGAAGCGCGCCTTGGCCGCCAGCTCGATCCGGGTGCGGTTGCGGAAGCGGATCGGCGCGCCGTTGACGACCATCAGATCCCCTTGCCGTAACTCGAGCACCAGCGTGGACATGCGGTTTCCTTTCCTGGGCCGGCGAGGGCGATGGGGCCAGTGTCGCAGGCCCCGCTTAACGTCGGCTGAAGTCGCGGCCGATCGCGCCGCCGCCTCAGCGCAGGTAGGCGGCGAGGTTCAGCCCGCTCAGCCGGCCGGCAGCCGTGTAGCTCGCCTGCAGCGTGCTCTGGGTCTGCTGCAGCGCCGCCAGCGTCGCCGCCATGTCGACTTCGGTGATGTCGGCAAGCTGGGCCTTCAGCGCGTCGGCGACCGCCGATTGCCGCTCGCGCGTCGCGCTCAGCCGGCTCTCGGTGAGGCCCAGGGCGCCGGCCTCGTCGGCGAGGCCGTTGCGCGCCGATTTCAGGCCCTCGCGGATCAGCCCGGCGAGGGCGGTGAAATCCTGCGTCTGCGCCGCCTGCGCGGGCGTCAGCGCGGCGATGCTGGCGAGCCCGCGCAGCAGGTCGCGCGCCCAGGCGCCGGTGGTCTCGGGCCCGGCCGAGACGGCGGCCGCGTTGCGGTTGGCGAAGAGCCCGAAGGGCACGCTCTGGCCGTCGCCCGACGGCACCGCCTGGCGCGGCTCGGTCAGGCCCGGCGCGGTCGAGACGAAGGCCGAGAAGGGCGTGGTGCCGGCGGTGTCGGACTGCGCGATGCCCTTGGTCGTCGCCGCGATCGCCACGGCATTGCCGCCGCCGAGCGTGCCGATGGCGGCGGCGATCTGGGTCGCCAGGCCGGAGCCCGGCAGGCCCTCGGGGTCGGGGATCGGCGGGTTGGCGCTGTCGCTGCCGCCGAACAGGTAGCTGCCCTGGAACTGCGTGTTCAGCAGCTGGCCGACCTGCACCATGGCGTCGCGCGCCTGGCTGGCAGCGAAGCTCACCGCCTCGGGGTTGTTCGGGTCGAGCTGCAGGGCGACGGTGTCGCTGAACCGGGTGGCGATGGTCTGCAGCTGCTTCAGCACCGTCTGGGTCGCCTGCGCCTGGCCCTGGGCCTGGCCGATCACGCTGTCGTAGCTGCCGAGCCGGGCGATCGCCGAGGAGAGGTTCTGCGCCCGCGGCAGCTGCGGCGCGATGTCGCCCGCGACCTCGGCCCGCTTGCCGCTCGCGGTCTGCCGGGTCAGCGCCTGCAGCTTGAGCCGCAGCGCCGCGGTGTCGCTGGTCAGCGAGCCGAGCAGGTCTACGCCGGGCATGCCGCGTCACTCCTCTCTCTCATGGCGAGATGCCGAGCAGGGCCGACCACATCGCCTGGATGGTGTTCATCACCCGGGCATTGGCGGCATAGGCGTTCTGCAAGGTGACCATCGCCGCCATCTCGGCATCCGTGTCGACCCCGGCGCCGGCGTCGAATTTCTTCTGCAGCGCGTCGTTCAGCGCGGTCGCGGTCGCCTTGGTGTCGGTCGCGGCGACCCGGTCGCCGACCTGCGCACTGGTCACCCGGCTGGCGTAGTCGGCGAGCGCGACCGGCGCCGCGAAGGGCGAGGAGAGCGTGCCCGAGGGCCCGAGCCCGGTGGTTGCGATCGCCGCCCAGGGCACGCCGGTATCGGCCTCGGCGCCGAGCGCGAAGCGGCGGACCCGGTCGATCAGCGTGGTGAAGCCGGCCGGGCCGCCGGCCGGGTTTGGCGTGAAGGCCGAGGGCGCGCCGCCCGCGGGGATCGTCTGGTTGCCGTCGCGCAGCACCGCGGGGTTGGCGGTGACCGAGGGGTTCACCTGGATGCGCCCGGCGAAGCCGATCTGGCTGCTGCCCTGGTAGGGCTGGCTGGTATCGGGGACGCTGATGCCGTCGCTGTCGGTGAACAGCGTCAGCCCCACCGCATCGAGGCGGTCGGCGAGCGTCGCCGCGGTGAGGTCGAGCTCGGCCTGGTAGCGCGGCAGGGTGCTGTCGCGCAGGCCGATATTCTCGGCGAGCGTGCCGCCGCTGAGGTTCCGCGTGATGTCGGTGCCGTTCAGCGTCACCGCCGGCAGGCCGTTCGGCGGGTTGTAGTAGAGCGTCGGATCGACGATCGCCGGCTTGGCCGCGAGCGGGTCGTGGTTCGGGTCGAGCGGCAGGATGATGCCGCCGGCCGCGATCAGCAGCAGGTCGTTGCCCGGCTTCCGCACCGCGGTCACCTGGATCACCTTCGAGAGATCGGCGATCGCGGCGTCGCGGCGGTCTTCCAGCGAGGCGATGTCGGTCGCCGTGCCGTCGCGCAGCGACCTGGTGATCTGGGCGATGCTGCGCAGCGCCGCATTGGCTGCCGTGACGTCCGCGACGATGCCGTCCTGCGCCGCCTGGCGGGCGGTGCCGATCGCGGTCGAGACCTCGTTCAGCCGGCGGGCCAGCACGCCGGCCGCCTGCAGCGTCGCCTGCTGCTGACCGGCATCGGCCGGGTTGGCGGCCAGGTTGGTGAAGCCGTTGAGGAGGGCGGTGACGCCGTCGGCGAGCGTGGTGCCGGCATCGGTCGTGCCGTGCGCGGCCTCGATCCCCTGCAGCGCCTGCTCGCGCAGCCGGGCGGCGGCGAGGTCGGAAGTGCTGCGTTCGAGCTTGGCCTGCAGCGCGAGGTCGACCGCGCGCTGGGCCTCGCCGGTGCGCACGCCGGCGGGGCCGACGCCGTCGAGCATCGCCCGCTCGGGGACGGATTTGCGGGTATAGCCGGGCGTCCGCGCATTGCTGATGTTCTGCGCGGTGAGGTCGAGGTTGCGCTGGATCGCGGCGAGCCCGCTCTGCGCGATCCCGAGGGCGGCGTCGAGACCCATCGCCGGCTATCCCCGCCGCCCGCTCAGCGCGCCATGTTGATGGTGTCGGACAGCATCTGGTCGGCCGTGGTCACCACCTTGGTATTGGCCGAATAGGCGCGCTGGGCGACGATCATCTTGGTGAACTCGGTGGCGATGTCGACATTCGAGTTCTCGATCGAGCCGGTGACCAGCTTGCCAGCGCCGTTCGAGGCGGCATCGGTGACCGAGGCCTCGCCGCTCTCGACCGTGCGCATGAAGGCCTGGCCGTCGAGCCGCTGCAGCTTGTCGACATCCTTGAAGGTGACGATCGGCACGCGCGCCAGCACCCGGCTCTGGCCGTTGTCGTAGTTGACCGCGACGTCGCCATTGGTGCGGATGGAGAGGCCGGAATAGGAGCCGAGGGCGACGCCGTTCTGGGCGAAGTCGCGCACGCTGAGCTGGGCATCGCTCCCGGCGGCGCCACCGCCGGCGAATTGCGTCACCCCGTTGATCGACTGGTTGAAGGTGCCGAGCGAGAAGGTCAGTGTCTGGGTGCCCTGGCCGAAATTGGCATCGAAGCTGAAGGCGGCATCGGTCCCGGTCGTGCCGGGGACCAGCGCGAAGTTGGTCGGCGCCGAAAGCGATGCGCCGTTCACGTCGGTGCCGCCGCCGCTGATCGCAGAGATGGTGCCGGACGGGTTGGCCGGGTTGGAGCCGTCGTTGAAGTTGAGCGTGACCGCGACCGGGGTTGCGCTGTTGGCGTCGCCGGCGGCCGACATGGTCATGGTCCAGGGATTGGTGCCGGCGGCCGCGGGGTTCTTGTTGAAGTGCAGCGACATCTGGTGCTGGTTGCCGAGCGAATCATAGACCAGCGTCTGGGTCGTGAAGTCGTCCGTGTTCAGCGCATTGGAGGGCAGGTTGGCCGAGAGGTTCATCGAGGTCGTGGGGATCGGGTTGTAGGTCTGCTGCGAGACCTGGATCGGCTGCACCTGGGTCCGGTTGAGCGTGCTCGTGGTCGGGTCGACGATCCAGCCCTGCAGGAAGTAGCCGGAGGAGTTCACCAGGTAGCCGTTGGCGTCCTGCGAAAAATTCCCGGCGCGGGTGAAGAACTGCCGCTCGTCGAAGGTCGGCAGGGTGTTGTTCGCGCCGGTCGTGCCGTTCGCCAGGGCGACGCTGAACATGCCCTGGCCACCGATCGCCAGCGCCAGCGGATTGTCCGAAGTCTGGGTCGGCCCCTGCACGTCGTTGGTGTAGCCGGGCCGGGCGATGACGGTGCCGGGCGCGTTTTCGACGTTGCTCGAGACCGTGATGTACGAGACGAAGTTGGTGTCGACTCGCTTGAAGCCGACGGTCTGGCTGTTGGCGACGTTGTCGGAGATGTTGCCGAGCGCCTTGCTCTGCGAGGTCAGGCCGCTGATGGCAGTGGTGAGCGCGCCGAAGATCGACATGGGATGGCTCCGATAGGCGGACGGGTCGGGCGTGCTTCTGCACCCGGCGGGCTTCTGCACCCGGCGGGCTTCTGCACCCGGCGTGCCAGGTTGCACTGGCCGTGCCAGCGCCCGGTGCGGCGGAGGCTGCCGGCTGCCGGGCAATCCTTGCCGGTCAACGGGACGGGATTGCCGGCCTGCCCTGGCCTCGCGGTGGAACGCGGCTCGCAATGCCCTGGCCGGGCGCCGCCGCGGCGCCGCCGGAGAGCCCGCTGATGCAACCCCTGCCCGTGATCCCGACCTCCTGCGCGGCAGGCCTGCCGGCCGCCGGGGGCCAGCCGGCCGGGTCCGCCGGTCCCGGTTTCGCTGCCCTGTTGCCGGGCGGCCTTGCGGCGCTGCTGGCAGGGGCGGCCGAACCCGCCGCCGCCGTGGCTCCGCCGGCGACCGGCATGCCAGCGGCGCTGCCGGAGGGCCTGCCGGCGCTCTCGGGCGTCGCACCGGCCGGGCCCGCCCCGGTCCTGCCGGCGATCCTGCCGGACCTGGCGGCGGCGGCCGGGCCGCCGCTGCCCGCGCTGCCGCCGGCCGCGGTGGCGGCCGGGCCGCCGCCGCCCGAACTGCCGCCGGCCGCGGTGGCCGCGGCGTTGCCCGAGCCGCCGGTCGCCGCGCCGCCGCCGGAGCCCGTGCCGCCCGCCGGCGCCGTGATCGCCGCGCCGCCGCCGTCGGTCGCGCTGGCCAGGCCGGATGGCGCCCCGCCGCCCGAGGCGCCGGCGCCGCTCCGCCGCCATGGCCGCAGCGCACCGGAAACCGAGGCACCGACCGGCACCGAGGACGAGCCGGAGGCCGCGGCCGCATCGCTTGTGTCGGTCATCCCCCTGCCGGTGCCGCTGGTCACGCCGCCGCCGGCGCCGGCGGCGGAGCCGGAGGCCGCCGCCCCGGTCGCGGTCGCCCCTGCCGCGACCGCTGCCACGGCGGCGACCGTCGCGCCGCCATCGCTGCCGGCGCCGCAATCCGCCCCGGCCCAGGCTGAGGCGCCGCCGGCGACCCCGGCAGCGTCCGCGCCACCGCCCGCCGCGCTGCTCCCCGGCGCGATCACCCTCCCGCCTGGCTCAACGCCGGTGCGCCCCGCGCCGGCGGAGCGCCGGCCGCGCGACGGCGAACGGGCGGCCGCGCCGCAATTGCCGATGGCGCCGCCGGAGATCTCCCCCGCCCGCGCCGATGATCCGGCGCCGGCAGCCGAGGCCGCGCGGCCGCCCGATCACGCCCTGCCGCTTGAGCCGCCCGCGCCCACGCCGACGGGCGAGGAGGCGCCGCCCGCCGCGGCCAGCGCCGCCGGGCCGACGCGCCCTGCGGCGCGGCCCGTGGTCGTCGCCCCTGACGAGGCCGAAGCCCGGCTCGCCGAGCCGCCGGCCGCCGCCGGCACACCAACGCCGCCAGCCGCGGCAGCAGCACCGCCCAGGGATGCCGCACCCGTCGCCGGGCCCTCGGCCGGCCATCGGCCGGCGCCGCCGCCGCCGGCCCAGCAGGTCGCCCCGGTCGTCATTGCCCTGTCCCTCGGGCCGCATCGCTCGGGCCATCTCACCCTCTCGCTCGAGCCGGAGACGCTCGGTCGCGTGCAGGTGCGGATCGAGCGCGACGCCGCCGGCGCCACCGCGCAGGTGAAGGTGGTCGCCGAGCGGCCCGAGACGCTCGCGCTGCTGCAGCGCGATGCCGCCCAGCTCGACCGCGCGCTGGGCCAGGCCGGCGTCGCGCTCGGCGATGGCGGGCTCAGCTTCTCGCTGGCGGGTGGCGATCCCTCCGCGGGCGGCGGCGGTGGCCGTGCCGGCGGGCAGCGCCGCGATGCCGACCTGCCCTGGCTCGAGGAGGCGGGTCCGGCGGCGGCCGGCGGGGCCCGGCAACTCGGCCTCTCGCTGCTCGACATCGCCGTCTGACCCGAGGAGATCCGTCATGGCCAGCAGCGTCACCAGCCAGACCGGCGCCAACCCGAACGGCACCGCGGCCGCGACCGCGACCGCCTCGGCGGCCGCGCAATCGGGCAAGACCCCGGGCCTCGGCATCGCCGCGAGCTTCAACACCTTTCTCGCGCTGCTCACGACGCAGCTGAAGAACCAGGACCCGACCAACGCCATGGACACCAACGCCATGACGCAGCAGCTCGTCTCCTTCGCCTCGGTCGAGCAGCAGATCACCATGAACAGCAGCCTGCAGACGCTGATCGGGCTGCAGCAGGCGAGCGCGGTCACCGCGGCGACGCCGCTGCTCGGCAAGCGCGTCGAGGTCACGGGCGACCAGCTGCCGCTGCAGAACGGCCAGGCGATGCTCAGGCTGCCTGCCAAGGGCGCGGCGACGGAGGCGATCGTCACCATCCAGGACGCGGCGGGGAACAGCGTATTCACCGACACGATCCGCCTGGACGACACCGCGAAGGACTGGCGGTGGAACGGCAAGCGAGGCGAGACCCAGCTGCCGGATGGCGCCTATCGCGTCTCGGTGGCCGGCCGCACGGCCGCCGGCTTCCCGCAGCCGATCTCGGCGACCATCATCGGCACCGCGACCTCGACGACCATGGAGCCGGCGCCGGGCGGCAATGGGCCGGGGACGATGAAGCTGAACCTCGGCGCGGTCGCGGTACCGTTCAGCGCGGTGCGGAGCGTCGGGTCGTAAGGGGGGGGGCGGCGGCGCAAGCGCCTCGGACGATCGCTGGGCCAACAGGCTGCGGAGCTACGCGGCCGCAGGCTTGTGTTGCCTTGCTCCATGGCTTGCGTGTTTGTGGTTTGGCTGCCTGATGAGCTGGTTTTCGGCGGGTTTCCGGCAGATTCTACCGTCGCCGGAGGCGCTTTGGGCGTCGCGTCACGCTGCGGTGCCCAGCAGCTTCGGCAGGCGGGTCAGCTTGTAGGCGGCGGCGCGCAGCGTGAACGTCGACTACGGGCTCGCCACCAGTTTCGGGCCGATTTCTGCCATCCCGCGCGATAGCCCGAGCTTCGACAGCTCTGGCGGGACGGTGTCCTTCACGCCCGGCAGCCTGACCGGTCTGACCGTGAGCGTCTCGGGCGTGCCATCTGCCGCGGTGCCGCGCACCGCAAGCGCGGCTGATCGCGACCGGAGGGTCGGACCCCGGGGCGATGCCGCAGGGCGCCCTTCCTCGCTGGCCGGTTGGTGCGGCGATGCAGGTCGCCGTTGTGCCGGACCCTCACGCGAGGCTGATCCGCCCCGCCGAGACCGCCACCACCCCGCCGCCGACCGCCGCCCGGATCGCGCCATCCGCCTCCCGCCAGGCCCGCAGCGCCAGCCGCGAGGGCCGGCCCATCTCGATCCCCTGCTCGACCTCGAAGCCGAGGCTGTCGCCGCCGGCCGCCTGCAGCAGCAGCCCCGCCAGCCCGAGATTGGCGCTGCCGGTCGCCGGGTCCTCCGGCACGCCGACCAGCGGGCCGAACATCCGCGCCCGCCGCGTGCCATCCGGCATCGCCACATGGACATGGATACCGACGCAGAGGGCGGGCGGCAGATGCGCGCGGAAGCCGGCGATGTCGGGTGTCGCGGCGGCGAGTGCCGCGAGGTCCGCCAGTTCCGCGAAGGCCATCGGGTTGCCGCAGCCGCCGACCACCGGCGCATGGGTCGTGGTGCGGAGCGCGGCCGCCGGCAGGCCGAGGCAGGCGGCGGCCGCCGCCGGCGCCAGCGGCGCGATCGCGGCATAGGGCAGGGGGGCGGTGATCTCGGCCGCCGTCACCAGGCCCGTGGCGTCGCGCGTCAGCCGCGCCTCGACCGGCCCGGCCGCCTGCTCGAGCACCAGGCGATCGGCGGCCAGGCCGCGGCGGCGCGCCAAGGTCACCGCGGTGCCGACATTGGGGTGGCCGGCGAAGGGCAGTTCGGCGCCCGGGGTGAAGATGCGGATCCGGGCCTCGGCGCCGGGCGCGGTCGGGGCGAGGACGAAGACGGTCTCGGAGAGGTTGAACTCGCGGGCGATGGCCTGCAGCGTCGCGGTCGGCAGGCCCTCGCCGCCCTCGACGACGGCGAGCGGGTTGCCGCCGAAGCGGGTCCTGGTGAAGACGTCGCAGGTGGTGAAATCGAGCTGCATGGCGGGGCGCCCCGGCGGGTGATGCATTCTGGCGGGTCGCGCTTTAGCCCTGGTGCGGGCGGTTGATCCACCGCTGCGGCACGGCCGCCGGCGCGTGGCGTGCGCTCGGGCGTAGAATAGGTTAATATTCTTGACATGTCGACGGCATTGGCGCAGGCTCCTGGCCCTGGGCGCCCGCGCCCGCCGCTCCTTGAAACCGTGCATCCGTGCAGCGCCAGGCCCGGGATCGCCGCGCCCGGTTCAGGGCCTCAATTATTTAGGGAAATATGGCATAGAAGATTGATTTAGAACGGGAAAATGTCGAACAACACTGACGAAATTTAGGCCGATTGAGGGATTTAGGCGCCTCAATTATCAAATTCCAAGGGTATGTCCGAAAGCCGCATGCCGATGGCATTGTCCGAAAACCCCGGCGCGGCGAGGCTTTGTCCGAAAACCGCATCTCTGGGTTTTTGGTCCCAATTCGCCGCCCTACATCGGCGGCGAGTCATGCCCGGCCGGCCCGCCCTCCGCGGCCCCGGCGATCGCCCGGTTCATCGCCCGCACCCCCGCCGCCGGCCCCTCCGGGTGGCTCCAGACCGCGCCGACCACCGCGAGGAAATCCGCCCCGGCCCGGACCAGCGGCGCGCAGTTCTCCGCCGTGATGCCGCCGATCGCGACCGAGGGGATCTCGAACATCGCCGACCACCACTCGAGGATCTCGGGCGTCGCCCGGTGCTCGGTCGCCTTGGTGTCGGTCGGGAAGAAGGCGCCGAAGGCGACGTAGTCGGCGCCCTGCTCGCCGGCAGTCATCGCCAGGTGCCGGCTGGCATGGCAGGTGATGCCGAGGATCTTCCCCGACAGCAGCATGCGCGCCCCGGCATGGTCGCCATCCGACTGGCCGAGATGCGCGCCGTCGCAGCCGAGCTCGGCCGCGAGCAGCGCATCGTCGTTCAGGATGAAGGCGACGTCGCGCGCCTGTGCGATCGGCATCAGCGCCTCGACCGCGCGCTTCACCGCGTCGCGCGGCGCGTCCTTCAGCCGCAGCTGCAGACAGGCGACGTCGCCGGCGTCGAGCGCCGCGGCGAGCTGGTCGGCGAAATCCGCCGGCAGCACCGGCGGGGTGATCAGGTAGAGGCGGCAGGGGTCTTGGGACATCGGACCGCCAGCCTAGCCCCCCCGCGCGAGGCGCGGGAGGGGAGCCGCATCAGCCCCGGTAGACGCCGATGATGCTCTCGAGCAGGGCGAGCGCCTCGGCCTTCGGCCGCTGGAAGGCGTTGCGGCCCATGATGGAGCCGTTGCCGCCGCCGGCGTTGATGGCGCGGACCTCCTTCAGGATGTCCTCCGTGCCCTTGGCCTCGCCGCCCGAGAACACCACCAGCCGCCGGCCGCCGAAGCAGGCCTGCACCACATGCGCGATGCGCGCGGCGGCGTCGTCGACCGCGACCGGGTGCTTCGTGTAGGTGCCCTTGGCGGCCTCGAGCGAGATCGCCGAGGTCGGCGGCTTCACCTTGATGATGTGCGCGCCGACGAGCGCGGCCATGTGCGCGGCATAGGCGCAGATGTCGAGCGCGGTCTCGCCGGTCTTGTCGAGCATCGGGCCGCGCGGGTAGCTCCACACGACGACCGCGAGGCCGGCGGCCTTGGCTTCCTCGGCCAGCTCGCGCAGCTCCTCGATCATCTCGAACTGGTACTCGGAGCTCGGGTAGATGGTGAAGCCGATCGCCGAGCAGCCGAGCCGGAGCGCGTCGGAGACGCTGGCCGTCACGCCCTGGTCCTTGGTCGTCGACAGGCTGTTCGACGAGTTCATCTTCAGGATCGTCGGAATGGCGCCGGCGAAGGTCGCCGCCCCCGCCTCGATCATGCCGAGCGGCGCGGCATAGGCGTTCAGCCCGGCCTCGATCGCCAGCTCGAACATGTAGTGCGGGTTATAGCCCGCCGGGTTCGGCGCGAAGCTGCGGGCCGGGCCGTGCTCGAAGCCCTGATCGACCGGCAGGATGACCATCTTGCCGGTGCCGCCGAGCTTGCCCTCCATCAGGATGCGGGCGAGGTTGGCCTTTGTCCCCGGGTTGTCGCTCTCGTACCAGGACAGGATTTCGCGGACCTTGGGCGTCAGCTGCATCGGGAGCCTCCCGGGGCTTGGGTTTGGGTGGCCGGCGTGTAGCGCGGGTCTCGCCCGGTGTCACCGGGCGGATTGGCCGCCCTTCGCCAGCCATTCCGCGAGTTTCCGCCGCGCCCCCGGCTTCGCCGGATCGAGCAGCCGGAGGTCGAGCGCCGGCGGCCGCGCCGGCCAGAGCTCGGCGCCGCATTCCGCTGCCGCGCCCGCCACCGCGGCGAAGCCCGGCGCCTCGGCCAGCAGGATCAGGCGCCGCACGCCGAGCCGGAGTGCCGCCAGCGCCTCGCCCGGCGCCTGGTCGCAATCGAGCACGCCCTGCGGCTCGGCCCCGGCCGCGCGCAGCAGCGCCAGCCACCAGGGCGCGCCCATGAAGCCCGCCGCGCCCGGCGCCGAGAGCAGGATCACGCCTGCGCCCGCCGCGACATCGAGCGCGAAGCGGGCCTCGGCCGCGGCGTGCACGATGACCGCCCCAGCTTGCCGGCGTTGACCCGTGACAGCCTGCATGCCAAGGCTTTCGCAGGCTTGCAGCCCGGCGTCCAGCGCCGGAGTCGCGGACAGAGGCGCGGAAGGAGGCCGGGGATCGAGATGGCGATGGACCCGCTGGCGGAGGCCGCCGCGCGGCTCGAGCAGGCGGTGGCACGGCTCGATGCCGCGCTCGCCCGGCCGCTGCCCGATCATGCGGATGAGCACGACGTCGTGCCGCGTGCCGAGGTCGCCGCCATGGCCGAGCGGCTGGACGCCACCATCGCCCGGCTGCGCACGGCGCTCGCCGACGAACTCCGCGCCGAGGAGGGCTGAGATGGGCCAGGTCACCGTGCGCGTGAACGGCTACCAGCACACCATCGGCTGCAAGGATGGCGAGGAGGCGCATGTCACCGAGCTGATCGAGCAGATCGAGCAGAAGGTCACGCTGATCCGCGCCATGGGCGGGCAGTTCTCGGAATCCCGCATGCTGCTGCACGTCGCCCTGCTGCTGGCCGACGAGATCCACGATCTGAAGGCTGCCGGGGCGACCCTGCCCGCCGCGCCGCCGGCCGATCCGGCCGTGGCCGAGAAGCTGAACCGGGTCGCCGAGACGATCGAGGGCATGGCCCGCCGGCTCGAGCGCGGCTGAGCGGCCTGCGCTGAGGCGGCATCGCCGGAAGCGCTGACGCCCGCGACCAGCGCCTCATCCCACCGCGGCGAGGATCGCTTCCCGCAGCGCGGCCGCGAGCGAGGCCCCGTGCGGCGGTGCCAGCATGGTCCGATGGTCGCCGCCGACCTCGAGGATGGCGACGAGCCGAACCCGCCCGGCCCAACCGAGATCGGGCGTCGCGCGCGCCACGTCGCGGGCGCGGAACAGCGTCGTCGGCGGGGGCGGCACGGCCTCGGGCGGGCCCGCCAGCAGCCAGCGCCGCAGCGCCTGCGATTGCTGCTCCGCATTCAGCAGGGTCCAGAGCCAGACGGCCAGGGCGTGCTGCGAGGCGGGCGGCGCGGGGCGTGCGGCCAAGCCAGACGAAGCGCCATTCCAGCCGCCGCTCGAGCCGCTCCCGCAGGCTCCGCCGGCGCCGCGGCGTGCCACTGCCGCCGGGCGGCGGCACGGCGCTCGAGACCAGATCGGTGTCGAGGATGAAGAGATGCGCGACCGGCCGGCCCAGTGCGGCCAGCCGCAGCGCAACCGCATAGGCCAGCCCACCGCCGAAGGAATAGCCGGCGAGCAGGATCGGCGTCCCCGGCGGGAAGCTGCGCAGCGCGAGCGCGACGCCGGCCTCGATCATCGGTTCGAGCGTGCCACCGGCGCGGGCGACGGCGCGCCAATCCGGATACTCCCAGAGCACGAAGTCGATCCCGGTGCAGCCCGCACGGATCGCCGCGAGATCGGGCAGGTCGGCAGCCTGGCCCGGAAACAGCAGCACCGTCGGCGGCCCGGCCGGGCGGGCCACCACCGGGGCGGCGGGCGGCGCCGCGACCGCGGCGGCAAGCTCGGCCACGGTCATGTCCATCCGCACGGTGTCGTAGGGCAGGCGCCGGCCAACGATGCGCTCGAGCGCTAGGCGGAAGCCGAGGAAGGCCAGCGAATCCCCGCCGGCGTCGAAGAAGCTCTCCGCCGCGCGCGGCGCGCTGCCGAGGCAGCGCTGCCAGGCGCGGGCAACGCGGGCCTCGAGCGCAGTCGGCGCCGGCGCCGCCGCGGCCGGGGTCGCGGCAATCGCCGCCAGCAGCGTCAGGGCGTCGAGCTTGCCGCCGGGCAGCAGCGGCAGCGCCGGCAGCGCCACCAGCCGCCGCGGCTGCAGGGCCACCGGCAGCGCCAGCCGCAGCGCCGCGCGCAGCCGGACGAGCAGCGCCTCCGCCTTGGCCAGGTCACGCGGCACCACGGCGGCGAAGAGCCGCGGCGACGTACCGGCGGGCGTCTCGACGACCACCGCCGCTTCCAGGACGTCCGGGTCATGCCGCAGCGCCGCCTCGATCGTGGCCAGCTCCACGCGCTGGCCATTGATCTTCACCTGGCGGTCGATGCGGCCGAGGATCGCGTACTGGCCATCCGGCCGCAGCTGCGCGAGGTCGCCGGTGCGCAGCCGCCGCGCGCCCGGCATATCCGGCGCCGGGCCGAGCCGCGCGCCCTGCACGAGGCGGCCGGCCTGCCAATCGCCGAGCGCGAGGAAGCGGCCCGTCACCACCAGCTCGCCCGGCTCGCCCGGCGGCACCGGCCGGCCCTCCGGATCGAGCAGCGCCAACGCATGGCCGGGCAGCGGCCGGCCGGCCGGCACGCGGGCGTCATCCGTCTGGTAGTCCGGCGGCGCCACCCATCGCAGCAGCGCCGGCGCCTCGGTCAGCCCATAGACGTTCACGAGCTCGCAGCCGCGCGGCAGCGCCGCTTGCAGGGCCACGATATCGGCGGCCAGCAGCGGCTCGCCGCTCGCCTGGCAGGCCCGCAAGGGGGCAAGCGCGGCAGCGGCCTCGGGCAGCGCCAGCAGCGCCCGCAGCAGCGACGGCACCGCCTGCAGCCCAGTGACGCCGCCCTGCTCCCGCGCTGCCGCCAGCACGCCGTCGAGGCCGAGTCGCCGGACATCCGGCCGCAGCAGCAGCGCCCCGCTGAGCATCGCGGCCAGGCAGTTCACCAGGCTCCCGACGGTATTCCCCGCGCCGAGCGCGAGGAACCGGTCGCCCGGCCGGAAGACCCATTCCGCGCGCAGTTGCCCGGTCCTGAACAGCAGGGTGCGGCGGGAATGCACGATGCCCTTGGGCAGGCCGGTGCTGCCGCTGGTCGGCAGGATCAGCGCCGGTGCATCGGGCCCGCTTGTACAGGGCGGCGGACTCGCGGCCGGCGCGGCGGCGTCGAGCGCCAGCCGGCGCACGCCATCGGGCACTTCCAGCCCAGGATCGGCCAGCACGGTGCCGAGCCCGCAGGCCGCGATGATGGCGGCGCGCCGGGCCGGCGGGTCCTGTGGCGAGAGCACCGCGAAGGGCAGCCCGGCCAGCAGGCAGCCGAGCATGGCAACCGTGCTGCGCGCCTCGGTCGCGGCGAGCAGCCCGAGCGCCCCCTCGGCTGGGGCGAGCGCTTGGACGTGATGGGCGATGCCGGCGGCCAATTGCCAGAGCGCCTGCCGCGTGAGCGACGGGTCGATGCCGTCGGCGAGCGCGATGCCGGGGGGATCGGCACGCCGCGCGGCGTCCAGCAGGGGGGCAATATCGGCGTGCGCGGCCCAGTCCGGCAGGTCGACGGCCGTGGCAAGGTCTCGCATCACGGGCCCGTTAGCATTCTCGGGCTGTGGCCGGAAGGTTCGTCGGGACGGCTTACAACCCAAGCTGCGCCGGCCTATATCCCTCGGGCGGTACTATCCGGCGCGTCAGGCAATTCATCCCCAGGGCCAATAAGCATCCTCCGGGAACTGGCTCTGCGTGGATCCTGGTCCATGTATCTGGTGCCCACCTGCTCACGCAGGCCTTGGGAGGATGAGACGCCAACGGCCCATGGTGGTACCGCACTCCCACGCCCCGTTCTGCGACGTGCTGCTGGCCGACCTCAAGGCCGAGGCGCGCAACGCCGCACTCGCCCGCGGGGCCGGCTGCGACCCGGCGCTCGGGCGGACGCTTGTCGGGCATGTGCTGGAATCGGGGCTGATCCCGCCCGACGCGGTGGTCGCGGGCTTCTGGCCGATGGGGCCGGAGATCGACATCCGCCCGCTGCTCGAAGCGCTCGCCGCGCGCGGCCACCCCATCGCCCTCCCGCGGACGCCGAAGCGCGGCAACCCGCTGGTGTTCCATCGCTGGCAGCCCGGCACGCCGCTGCTGCGCGGCCCCTTCGGCACCAGCCAACCGCCGCCCGAGGCCGAGCGCCTCGACCCCACTGTCTTCCTCGTCCCGCTGCTCGCCTTCGACCGCGCCGGCCGCCGGCTCGGCTATGGCGGCGGCTATTACGACCGCACCCTGCCGCTGTTTCCGGATGCGCTGCGCCTCGGTTGCGCCTATGCGCTGCAGGAGGTGCCGGCGGTGCCGGCCGGGCCGGAGGATGCGCTGCTGCATGCGGTGGCGACCGAGGTGGGCGTCATGCGATGCGGAGAGTGAGCGCTTGAAGATCCTGTTCCTGGGTGATGTCGTCGGCCGCGCCGGCCGCGATGCGGTGACGACGCAGCTGCCCGGCCTGAAGGCGAAGCTCGGCGCCGAGCTCGTCATCATCAACGGCGAGAATGCCAGCCACGGCTTCGGCCTCGCCCCTGACATGGCGCGGGCGATGCTGGCGGCCGGCGCCGATGTGATCACCCTCGGCAACCACGCCTGGGACCGCAAGGAGATCATCCCCTATCTCGAGCAGGAGAAGCGGGTGATCCGCCCGATCAACTTCCCGCCCGGCACGCCGGGGCAGGGCGCCACGGTCGTCGACGTGCCGGGCGGGCGGCGCGCGCTGATCGTCAACGTCATGGGCCGGCTCTTCATGGACCCGCTCGACGATCCCTTCCGCAGCGTGCAGACGGTGATCCAGCAGCACCGCATGGGCGCGAACGGCATGGTGCAGGCGGCGGTCATCGACGTGCATGCCGAGGCAAGCTCGGAAAAAGCCGCCTTCGGCCACAGCTTCGACGGGCTGGTCTCGCTGGTCGTCGGCACGCACACGCATACCCCGACCGCCGACCACCAGATCCTCGCGGGCGGCACCGCCTACCAGACCGATGCCGGCATGTGCGGCGACTACGACAGCGTCATCGGCATGCAGAAGGCGGGCGCGGCCATGCGCTTCTGGAAGAAGCTGCCGGGCGAGAAGCTCGCCCCGGCCGAGGGTGAGGCGACGCTCTGCGGCCTGTTTGTCGAGACCGACGACGCGACCGGCCTCGCCCGCCGGGTCGCGCCGGTGCGGCTCGGCGGGCGGCTGTCGCAGGCGCTGCCGGTCTGATATCACGACCCCGCTGGGATTCGCTGCGCGGCGGGGTGGGGTTGGATCAACAGGCGACGACCCCCGCGAGGCGACGACCCCCGCGGGGGCCCTGGCGCGCTTCCTGGGCCGTGGCGCCGACCGGCGCATGGTGCGTCCGCCCAACATCGCATGTTGGCTCGACGACCGGCCATCCTGGCCGAGCGCGCTCGCGCTCGCGCTGCAGCACCTGGCGGTGCAGGCAGTCTACTTCGTGCTGCCGGTCGCGGTCGCCGGCACGCTGACCGACGACCCGGCGGCGCTGACGCGCTACCTCTGCCTCTCGATCCTGGCGGCCGCGCTCTGGCAGGGGCTGCAACTCATCCGCCGCGGCCCAATCGGCTCGGGCTATGCCATCCCCGGCTCGCAGAGCGCGGCGATGATCGGCGCCTATGGGCTCGCCGCCGCCGACGGCATCGGCTTCGCCGGCTGCGCGGCCATGCTGGTGATCGCGGTCGCGACCCTCGCCACCGTCGCCACCCAGCGGCTGCGCATCCTGCTGCCGAACGAGGTCGCCGGCGTCGTCGTCATGCTGGTCGGCGTCGCCATGGTGCCGCTCGGCCTCGCGCTGCTCGGCGTCCGGCCGGGCGAGGCGCTGCCGTCGGCCTCGGCCTTCGCGGTCGCGGGCGGCACCATGCTGCTGATGGCGGCGATCGCGCTCAGCGGCACGCGCATCGCGCCGTTCGGCGTGCTGGTCGGCGCGGCGCTCGGCGTGGTGCCGGCGCTGCTGCTCGACCATGCCCGCGCCGATGCCCCGGCGGCGCTCGCCGCGCAGCCCTGGCTCGCGCTGCCCGAGCCCTGGCTGCCCGCCTTCGCCGAGGTGCAGGCCGGGCCGATGCTCGCCTTCCTGCTCGCGCTGATCGCGATGAAGGCGGCCTGCTTCGGCACCATCGCGACCTTCCAGCGCGGTGCCGATGCCGATTGGAGCCGACCGGACGCGCCGCCGATCCGCCGCGGCTTCCTGGCCAATGGCCTGGCGATCGCCGCCGCCGGCCTGGTCGGCGCGGCGCCGCCGGGACCGGCCGCCTCCGCGGTCGGGCTCTCGGTCTCGACCGGCACGCTCGCGCGCCGCATCGTCTGGGTCGGGTTCTGGCTGCTGCTGCTGGTGGCGCTCTGCCCGAAGCTGCTGACGCTCTTCGTGCTGGTGCCGGCGCCGGTGAAGGCGGCGATCCTGCTCTACCTCGCCGGGCTGCTGCTGGCGCAGGGCGCGCAGCTGGCGACGGCCCGGCTGCTCGATGCCCGGCGCGCGCTGGTGGTCGGGCTCGGGCTGAGTGCGGGGCTCGCGGTGGTCGCGGCCCCCGAGCTGTTCAAGGCGGCGCTGCCGGTGCTCGCCTCGCCGCTCTCCTTCGGCGCGCTGGTCGCCTTCCTCGCCAACCTCGTCACCCAGCCGCTGGTCATCAAGCGGGCGGAACTGCGCCTGCCGCTCGACCTCATGGCGAGCCGGGCGGCGCCCGACTGGTTCTACAGCGTGGCCGGCAGCTGGGGCCTCAAGGCGACCACGGCGAAGGCGGTGGAGCGGGCGCTGGCCGAACTCATCGGCGTGCTCGCCGAGCGCGGCCATGGCGAGGCGGTGCTGGCGGCCTCGCGCGCCGAGGACCGGGTGCTGCTGACGCTGCGCTGGCCCGGGCCGCCGCTGCCGGTGCCGAAGGGCCGGCCGGCGGCCGAGGCGCTGCTCGGGTCGGATGAGGAGCGCCAGGGCGTCGCGATCTGGCTTGGCCTGCGCGAGGTCGCGGCCTTCAGCCAGGTCGCCGTGAAACCGGGTACCGAGGCGAGGCTGGTTTTCGAGGACTGACCGATGATAGGTTGCTCTACAACCAAGAGTGATCCCGGGAGAGCGAAACCCTCGTCATAGTGGCGCCGCGGGACGAGGAGGTTGCAATGGGTCAGGATGACTGGAAGCGGCCGATTCCCGGGCTCTCGGTGCTGGGCGGCGCTGCGGCGGGCTTCAGCACGGAAGGGCTGCTGCGCGATGCCCTGGCGCGCGAGACGGCGCCCCGGCCGCAGCCGAGGCGCGAGCAACCGGCCGGCGAGGCGGCCGCTACGGCGCGCCCACCGTGTCCTTGATCCACTTGAACGGGTAGTCCGGCTCGACATAGTCGCCCGGCTTCTGCCGCTTCGGCAGCTCGATCTTCTCCCGCTTCGGCGCCTCGTAGGGGATGTGCCGGAGCAGGTGGCGGATGATGTTCAGCCGCGCCCGCTTCTTGTCGTCCGACTGCACGACGTACCAGGGCGCCCAGGCGGTGTCGGTGGCCTGGAACATCGCGTCGCGGGCGCGGGAATAGTCGTACCAGCGGCTGTACGACTTCAGGTCCATCGGCGAGAGCTTCCAGGTCTTCCGGCCGTCGTCGATGCGGGCGGCGAGGCGGCGCGTCTGCTCCTCCATGCCGACCTCGAGCCAGTATTTCAGCAGGATGATGCCGCTCTCGGCCATGACCTTCTCGACATTGGGTGCGAGCTCGAGAAACTGGCGGACCTGGTCCTCACTGGCATAGCCCATGACGCGCTCGACGCCGGCGCGGTTGTACCAGCTGCGGTCGAAGATCTTGATCTCGCCGGCCGCCGGGAAGTGCGCCATGTAGCGCTGGACGTACATCTGCGACTTCTCGCGCTCGGTCGGCGCGGGCAGGGCGACGACCTGGAAGACGCGCGGCGAGACCCGCTCGGTGATCGCCTTGATGGTGCCGCCCTTGCCGGCGCCGTCGCGGCCCTCGAAGACGATGCAGACGCGCTTGCCCTCGGCCTTCACCCATTGCTGCAGCTTCACCAGTTCGACATGCAGGTCGAACAGCGCGGTCTCGTAGGCCTTGCGGGTGAGCCTGCCGTCGGGCTTGAAGTCGGTCTTCGCGGCGGACTTCGCATGCTCGTGCTTCTTCGACACGCTCAGCCTCCCTCCGCCTGTTTCCAGCCGAGGAACCAGCCGCAATCGCCCGGCATGCCGCCAGGATAGTCGACCACGGCGACGCGCAGGCTGAAGCCGCGCGGCGCGAGCTCCTTTTCGTAGAATTCGTAGGCGCGTTTCGGGAAGCCCTCGAGCCTGCGGTGCCACTCGGGATCGTGGCTGGTGATCGCGCGGCCCTGGTCGGGCAGCCAGTCGGTCGGGAAGCGCAACACAAGGGCTTCCTTCTCGCCATTGACGACGGCGCGACGGATCACGGCAGCGATCTTGTCCATCGCATCGGGCTGCACCACGCGCTCGTCGAAGGCCTCGTGGACCTTGTCGAGCTCGGCCTTGGCGGCAGCTTGGGCCGCGCGCTGCTTCGCGGCCTCCTCGGCGCGATGCGCGGTGACCTGGTCCCAGATCGCCTGCACGCTGAGATTGGCGCCGGTGAGATTCATGCTGCCCTCCATCTTCTCCGGCCGCGGCGCGGCCGTGCTCGCAGGCTATCGGTGCGCCAGCTTGCGCCGCGCTGCCTTGATGCAGGTCAGTACATGGTGTCGCGGAGCCGCTGCGGACCCTCGCGATCGAGTGTCTCGGCATCGACCATGCCGCCGGTATGCGCCTCGATCAGTTGGCCCATGGTGGGGACGCCCTGCGGCCGCGTGCGCTCGCCGAGCGGGCCGGGACGGCGCTGAGCACACCGACCGCGTGCTGCTGGGCCCGCTGCCAGGCCTCGAACTCGGCATGGTCCATGTCGATGCAGGCGGCCGGGTCGGCGAAGGGCTCATAGCCCCGGCAGTCCGTGGCGAAGTCGCGGCCGGGGCTGTCGGGGTCGGGGGTATCCGGATCCATGCGCGCTTCCTCAAGCGGGGTCGGGGCCATCCGGCGACCGCTTGCCTGCCGCCGGGACGACGCGCGGCGGTGTGCCGGGCGTGATCACAGGACGATCGTGCCGGTTAGCATGATCGCGATCGGGCCGGGCGACATCATTTGGTCGTGGGGCGGGGCGGTGGGGGCCGGCGCAGCGGGGGGGGGCCTGCCTGAAATCTTTACAATTTTTCGGCCGGGAGCGGCGTTGCGGGCCGGTCGCGACGCGGGTCCGGGGTGGGGGATTCGGTGACAGTTAGGCGCGATCGGGTCCAAACCCTTGAATCTCAATATCCTCGCGCTATCGCGATAATAGAACATAAATCGGCATGTTTGTCGATGGCTTCGCTTGCGAGAGAAGATGACGGAACGATAGCGTCCGTCAACGTGGTGGAATTTGCTGATGAGCTTGAGGTGGCCACGGCTCAGGCGGCCTTGGGTGGAAGTTGCAGTGTTTCGTTGGTGGACGACGGATTGAGCATTTCGCCCATGG
>Ga0114976_10000211_pt1 | contig 35039 bp, 34 predicted proteins | sample S_130805_EF_Meta_FD_87319 | JGI IMG/M metagenome (GOLD analysis project Ga0114976, IMG submission 87319) | Freshwater microbial communities from Lake Simoncouche, Canada to study carbon cycling - S_130805_EF_MetaG | ecosystem: Environmental > Aquatic > Freshwater > Lake | place: Lake... | reverse complement strand
GGTGCGCTCAGCGGCCGGTTCCGCGACATCGGCATCAACGACCAGTTCATGAAGGATACCGCGGCGGCTCTGACGGCCGGCCAGGCGGCGCTCTGCCTGCTGGTGCGCAAGGTCACCGCCGACAAGGTGCTGCCCGCCATGGCCGAGTTCGGCGGCAAGGTCATGCACACCAGCCTGTCGACCGAGCAGGAAACCAAGCTGCAGGAAGCCATCAAGGCCGGCTGACGCCGCAGCTTCCGGCGCGGGGCGGCGCCGCGGCGCCGCCCCTTGCCTCAGCCATCCACCCGGATCTTGTTCGCCTCGATCACCTGCCGGAACTCCTCCCGGTGGGTCACCAGGAAGCGCGTGAACTCGGCGGTATCCCGGTGCTGCGGCTGGAAGCCGATCTGCGCCAGCCGGTTGCGGACCTCGTCGCTGCGCAGCGCCGCGGCGGTCTCGGCCGCCAGCCGCTGGACGATCTCGGTGGGCGTCCCCGCCGGCACCATGATGCCGCCGAAGGCGCCGACATCATAGCTCGAGAGCCCCGGCAGGCGGGCCAGCGGCGGCAGCTCGGGCGCCAGCTCGGTGCCGTTGGCCAGCGAGACACCGAGGCCGCGCAGCCCGCCCTGGCGCATCAGCGGCCCGGTCGCGGCCAGCGTATCGACCGAGAAATCCACCTGGCCGCCGACCACCGAGGTCAGCGCCGGGGCGCTGCCCTGGAACGGCACATGCGTCGCCTCGATGCCGGCCTTGGCGAGGAACATCAGCGCGATCAGGTGCGCCGCCGCGCCGGTGCCGGAGGAGGCATAGGTGAACTTGCCCGGCTCCTTTTTCAGCGCGGCGATGAACTCGGCGGCATTCGCGGCCGGGAATTTCGGATTGACCGCCAGCACATAGGGGCTGATGCCGATCTGCGCGACCGGCAGCAGGTCCTTGGTCGGGTCGTAGGCGACCTTCTGCACCAGCGGCGCCGTGGTGATCGGCCCGGTCGAGGCGGCGAGGATGGTGTAGCCGTCGGGTGCCGCCTTCACGACCGCGTCAGTGCCGATCATGCCGCCGGCGCCGGCGCGGTTCTCCGGGATGATCGGCTGGCCCCAGCTTTCCGCGATGCGCTGGGCGGTGACGCGGGCCATCAGGTCGGTCGCCTGGCCAGGCGGCCAGGGTATGACGATGCGCACCGGGCGGGCGGGGTAGCCAGCCTGGGCGAGGCCGATTGCCGGGGCGGCAAGGGTCAGGCCGGCGGTGGCCAGCAGGGTGCGGCGGGTGGTCACGGCGGTTGCTCCCGGACGAAGGATGGCGACGATTGGTTCCGGCGCCATCTGGCCCTGCGGCCACGCCGTTGCAAGCGGTCGGGCGGCTACTCCGCCCGGATGCCGAGCTGGCGGATCACCGGGCCGAACAGCGCGCGCTCCTTCTGCAGTTGCGCCGTGAAGGCGGCCGGGCCCTGCGGTTCGAGCTCGACGCCGATGGCGGCGAAGGGCGGCTTCATCTCGGGCTGCGACAGCCCCGCCAGCATCTCCTGCTCGAGCCGTGCGAGGATCGGCGCCGGGGTCGCGCGCGCCACCATCAGCCCGTTCCAGCCGCCGATGTCATAGCCCGGGATGTCGGCCGCCTCGGCGAGCGGCGGCATGCCTTCCAGCATGGGCGAGCGCTTGGCGGTGGTGATGCCGAGCGAGCGGAGCTGGCCGTTCCTGACCAGCGCACCGGCAGCGGCCACCGTCTCGATCGCGAAATCCACCTGGCCGCCGAGGAAGGCCGCCATCGCCGGCCCGCTGCCCTGGAACGGGATGTGCAGCGCGTCGATCCCGGTCCGGCCGCAGAACAGCGCGGTGATCAGGTGCTGCGCGCCGCCGATGCCGGAGGAGGCATAGGTGTACTTGCCGGGCGATTTCTTCACCTCGGCCACGAAGGCGCGGGCATCCGCGGCCGGGAAGTCCGGCTTGACCAGCAGCATATAGGCCGAGAGGCCATAGAAGCAGACCGGCGCGAACTCCTTGTCGACGTCATAGGGCGTGCGCTGCACCAGCGGGCTGAAGGTGATCGGCCCGATCGAGGCAGCCAGCATGGTGTGGCCGTCGGGCGCCGACTTCGCCACGAAATCCGTGCCGATCTGCCCGCCCGCGCCGGGCTTGTTCTCCGGGATGCAGTTCTGGCCGAGCCGCTGGGTCAGCATCTGCGCGACGATGCGGCCCTGCACGTCGGTCGCCTGGCCGGGCGGCCAGGGGATGATCATGCGCATCGGCCGGTTGGGGAACGGCGCGGCATTGGTCTGCGCGCGCGCCGGCAGGGCGGCGAGGCCTGCGCCGGCGGCGAGCAGGCTGCGGCGGTCGAGCATCCGTCTGGGGTCCTCCCGGGTCTTCTTATGTCGCGGGCAGCACCGTGATGCTGCCGGCCATGCCGAACATACCATGCAATGGCTTCACGCACTCCAGCTCCCAGGTGCCGGGGCTGAGCGGGGCGAGCGTGACCTCGCGCGTCGTCCGCGCCGGCACCTCGACGCTGCCGCGGGCGGCACGAATCACCGGGCCTTCGGGATCCTCCGGTCGGAAGGCGACGGTCGCGAAGAAGCCGGGCGCGGTGAAGTCGTGCGCGCGGCCGCCGCGGTTCACGAGCCGCAGCAGCAGCGGGCGGTTGACGGTGAAGACCAGCGCATCGGGTGCGAAGTGGTACTCGTCGAGCGTGACCTCGACCGGCTGCGCCGCGGCCCAGTCGATGCCGGGCGGCACCGCGGGGTTGTCGGGCAGCGCCGGCCAGCGCCGGGCGCAGCCGGCGAGCAGCAGGGGCAGGGCGAGCAGGGCGCGGCGGTGCATCGCCTCAGCCCTCGCGCATGCCGGCGCGCCGGACCACCGGTTCCCAGCGTGCGCGGTCCTCGGCAACGAAGCGGGCGAAGGCGGCGGGGCTCTCGCTCGGCTCGACCTCGACGCCGCCGTCCAGCAGCCGGCGCCGGACCTCGGGCTCGGCCAGCACTGCGTCCAGCGCGGCAAACAGCCGTTGCACGCGCTCGGGCGGGGTGCCCGCGGTCGCCAGCAGGCCAAACCAGGTCGCCGCCTCGATCTGCGGGAAGCCCTGCTCGCCCGTGGTCGGCAATGCGGGCATCGCCGCGCTACGGCGGCGGCCGGCGAGCGCGATGGCGCGTAGCGCGCCGCCCTCGACATGCGCCTGCATCGGCGCCAGCGCATTGGTGAAGACCTGCACGCGGCCGGCCAGCATGTCGTTCAACGCGGGCCCTGTCCCGCGATAGGGGATGTGCTCCATCTCGACCCCGAGCGCCTGGCAGAGCATGGCGCCGGCGGCATGACCGGTGCTGCCGACCCCGGGCGAGGCATAGGCGAGCGGCGGCTTCGCACTGCGCGCGAGACGCTGCAGCCCGGCAAGATCGCTCACCGGCAGCGAGGGATGCACGACGGTGACGTTCGGCCCCTGGCCCATCAGCCCGATCGGGGCAAACGCAGTCGCCGCGTCGAAGGGCGGCTTCGGGTGGATCAGCGTGGTGATCGTCAGGCTGCCGCTGCCGCCGAGCAGCAGGGTGTGGCCGTCGGGCGCGGCCTTGGCCACCTGCTCGGCGCCGAGCAGCCCGCCGGCGCCGCCGCGATTCTCGATCACGATCGGCTGGCCGAGCCGCGGCGCCATGGCCTCCGTCACCAGCCGGCCGATGAGGTCGTTGGTGCCGCCGGGCGGCCAGGGGATGACGAGGCGGAGCGGGCGGTCCGGCCAGCCCGCCTGGGCACGGGCGAGAGCCGGGGCGGCGAGCAGGGCGGCGAGGGTGCGGCGCGGCAGCGGGGACATGGCCTGCAGATAGCGCCGCCGCGGCGCCGCCGAAACCTGGCGACACGATGGGCCGGTTGCCGAGGTCGCGGCCCTCGCGCTTGATCCGCGCAGGCGGAATCGCCGAAGCGGTCAAGCCATCGCTGAAGGACTTTCTGACGCGTGATCCACCAGGGTGGATCGCGCTTCAGTCGATGACCGCATCGGCGCGCGCCAGGATCGCCGGCGGCACGGCGATGCCGAGCCGCTGGGCGGTCGCGCTGTTGATCACGAACTGCATCGCCGTCGGCAGCTGCACCGGCAGCTCGCCCGGCTTCTCGCCCTTCAGGATGCGCGCGACATAGCCGGCGGCGCGGCGGAACAGGTCGGGCATGTCGGCGCCGTAGCTGAACAGCGCGCCGGCCTCGGCGTTCGCGCGCTCCTCGGCGACGACGGCAATCCCGCGCGCCGCGGTTTCGCGCAGGATGGCGGGCATCAGCGTGACCATCAGGAAGTCGCGCACCACGATGACGGCCACGACGCCGGCCGACTGCGCGCGATCGAGCGTGGCGGCCAGCGTGGCCGGATCGCCGGAGGCCAGCGGCAGGCGCAGCACCTCGAGCCCGCGTGCCCGCGCATCGGTCTCGGTCTGGAGCCCCCAGGCGTCGAAGGTCGGGTCGGTGCCGTTGTGCAGGACGCCGATGGCGCGCGCCTCCGGCATCAGTTCGCGCAGCAGCTCGACGCGCTTGGCCGAGATCGCCTCGCCGAAGGCCGCGAAGCCGGTGACCGAGCCGCCCGGCCGCGCCAGGCTCTGGAACAGCTCGGGGTCGGAGGCGACCGGCGGCAGGGCGATCGCCACCACCGGGATGGCGCTCGCCCGGCGCGCCATCCGCGCCGCCGCGGGCCCGGGCACCACGAAGACATCGACCGGCAGGGCCAGCAGCGCCTGCAGCTGCGCGGCGGCGAGGCTGGGGTCGCCGGCGGCCTGGCGACGCTCGAGCTGGATGGTGCGGCCCTCGATGAGCCCCTGCTCGGCCAGCCCTCGGCGCAACGCAACGAAGCCGGGTTCGTCGGCGGCCTCCGAGCCCGGCGCGAAGAAGCCGACGATCGGCAGCCGCCGCTGCGCCTGCGCGACCGCCGGCGCGAGGCCGGCGGCGAGCAGCCCGCGCCGCCTCATCCGCCGAGCCGGATCAGCGTCGTGCCGTCCTCGCCCAGCAGGTGCAGGATGCCGTTCTCGATCCGCCAGCGCCGCACGCCCATCAGCGCCTGGTGGAAGCGCTGCTCCTGCTCGGCAAGCGCCTCCGGGCAGGCCATCATGGTGGACGCCGCCGGGCCGAAGCTCAGCTTGTCGCCATCGAGCGTATAGCCGCCGTTCCAGCGGTTGCAGCCGCCCATGCCGAAGGCGCGGCCATCGGCGCCGAAGGTGATCGAGGTGCGGCTGCGATCGACCACACCCTTCGCCCCGATATCCTCGGCGATCCATTCGCGGCCTTGCAGGGGCGGGGCGGCGGGGGCGGCGGCGCGCTCGGCGGCGCGGACCAGGCGGAGTTCGACCTGCTCGCTATGGCCGCGGGTCAGCACCGGGTGGATGGTGTCGGTGCGGAACCAGACCTGGCCCTCGACGGTGATTGTGCCGCGCACGGCATAGCTGTGGCGCTGGTCGATCCGCGCGGGGTCATAGGCCAGCACGAAGGGGATCGGCACCTGGCGGTCGGTGACGATGCTGGCGCTCGCCAGCACCTTGGCCGGCGCATCGGCGAGCGAGATGTCCTCGAGCGTCACCGCGAGCACGGCGCCGGGCGGCAGCGCCATGCGCTCCCGATAGGCGGCGGTGCCGCGGATCTCGGCCATCGGCGCGGCTGGCTGGGCCATGGCGGTGGCTCCGGTGAGCAGAAGGAGGGGCAGGGCGCGGCGGGCGATCATGGGCTCGGCTCGTCGATGGTGCTGACATGCGCGGCGACGATCCGCCAGCCCTCCGGGAAGCGCACCCAGCTCTGCATGGTGCGGCCGACCCGGCCGCCCTCGGGCCTGCGGGTGAGTGTGGCGACGGTCGCGAAGTCGCGCCCGAAGGTGCGGATCACCGTGCGCTCGCGCGGCCGCGCGCCGCCCTGCGGCACGCCCGCGCGATAGGCCGCGATCGCGGCATGGCCGTAGAGGTTCTCGGCCACGCCGAAGCGGATGGTCTGCGGGCTGACATGGAAGTAGCGGTTCAGCGCGGCGACGTCATTGGCGACGAGGGCGGCGTCGTAGCCGGCGAATTCGCGCGCGATCTCGGCGACGACCTCCGGGATGTCCTGCTCCATCAATAGACCACGACGGAGCGGATGCTCTCGCCCTTCTCCATCAGCTCGAAGCCGTGGTTGATCTGGTCGAGCGGCATGACGTGGGTGATCAGGTCGTCGATGTTGATCTTGCCCTCCATGTACCAGTCGACGATCTTCGGCACGTCGGTGCGGCCGCGCGCGCCGCCGAAGGCGGTGCCGCGCCAGTTGCGGCCGGTGACCAGTTGGAAGGGGCGGGTGCTGATCTCCTCGCCGGCGCCGGCGACGCCGATGATGATGCTCTCGCCCCAGCCGCGATGGGTGCATTCCAGCGCCTGGCGCATGACCTTGGTATTGCCGATGCATTCGAAGCTGAAATCGGCGCCGCCGCCGGTCAGGTCGATGATCGCCTGGACGACCTTGTCCTCGCCGACCTCGCGCGGGTTGATGAAATGCGTCAGGCCGAACTTGCGTGCCATCGCCTCGCGCGCGGGGTTGATGTCGATGCCGATGATCTTGTCGGCGCCGACCATCCGCGCGCCCTGGATGACGTTGAGGCCGATGCCGCCGAGTCCGAAGACCGCGACATTGGCGCCCGGCCAGACCTTGGCGGTGTTGACCACCGCGCCGACGCCGGTCGTCACGCCGCAGCCGATGTAGCAGATCTTCTCGAAGGGCGCGTCTTCCCGGACTTTTGCGAGGGCGATCTCCGGCAGCACGGTGAAGTTGGCGAAGGTGCTGCAGCCCATGTAGTGCATGATCTCGCCGCGGTCGCAGCTAAAGCGGCTGGTGCCGTCCGGCATCACGCCCTTGCCCTGGGTCGCGCGGATCGCGGTGCAGAGGTTGGACCGCCGCGAGAGGCAGGTTTTGCACTGCCGGCATTCCGGCGTGTAGAGCGGGATGACGTGGTCGCCCGGCTTCAGCGTGGTCACACCCGCGCCGACCTCGCGCACGATGCCAGCGCCCTCATGGCCGAGGATCGCGGGGAACAGCCCCTCCGGATCGCGGCCGCTCAGCGTGTACTGGTCGGTATGGCAGATGCCGGTGGCCTTGACCTCGACCAGCACCTCGCCGGCCAGCGGCCCGCCGATCTCGATAGTCTCTATGGAAAGCGGCTTGCCCGCCGCCCATGCCACTGCCGCGCGTGTCTTCATCGCCGCTGGACCTCGCTTCCTTGTGTCGCCAATCTGCCGCGCGAGCCCGCAGGAATCCAGCCATGCCACTGTCCCGCCGTGCATTCGCGCTGCTGCCGCTCGCCACCCCGGCGCTCGCGCAGGCCGCGCCGCTCCGCTTCCTGGTCAACGCGACGGCCGGCGGCTCGGCCGACCTGCTCTGCCGCGCCATCGCGGATGGGCTCAGGCCGCGGCTGGGCCGGCCGGTGGTGCCGGACAACCGCTCGGGCGCCGGCGGCTTCGCCTCGGTGCTGGCGCTGCGCGGCGGCGCGACCGATGGCAGCCTGATCGCGCAGGTGAACCTGGCGCCGCTGGCGCTCGCCGGCGCGATCTACCGCAAGCCGCCGATCGATGCCGATGCCGAGCTTGCGCCCATCTGCCACCTGAACGACGCGCCCTTCGGCCTTGCGGTGCGCGCCGATGCTCCGGGCGGCGGCACGCTGCAGGGCTGGCTGGGCGCGATGCAGGCGAAGGGCGCGGCCATCGCGGTCAACAGCGCGACCGGGCTGCCGCGCTTCCAGGTCCATATGCTGGCCGAGAAGAGCGGCATCGCGCTGACGCCGCTGATCTACCGCTCGAGCGCCGCGATGCTGCCCGACCTCGAGGCCGGCCATGTCCCGGCCGGGATGACCACGGCCTCCGAGTTCCTCGAGTTGCACCGCGCCGGACGGCTGAAGCTGCTGGCCGTCTCGCTCGGCGAGGGCCGCTGGGCCGAGGCGCCGGAGGTGCCGCGCTTCAACGAGCAGGGCCTGCCGGATTTCGTCGCCAGCGCCTGGAATGCGGTGGTGGCACCCGCGGGGACGCCGGATGCGGTCTGCGGCATGCTCGCCGAGCAGATCACCGCCGTGCTGCGCATGCCGGAGACGCGGCAGCGGCTGGCTCCGCTCGGCCTGCTGCTCACGGGGGGCACGCCGGCCGAGCTGCGCGCGCGGATCCTGGCCGACCGGGCGCGCTGGGCGCCGGTGATCAAGGCGAGCGGCGTCGTGGCCGACGAGCCCTAGGCAAAGGCCCAGCGCAGCGTCCGCGCCACGCCCGTGGTCCCCGCCCGGATCAGCGGCCGCGCCACGCCAGGGTCCGGCAGCCCATGCAGTCGCCGCGCCCAGTCCGGCAGCAGCTCGATCCCGGCCTGGCGCGTCAACCGCTGCACCGGCGCCAGCGCCGGCCGCGCGGCGGCGCGATCCAGCAGCATCCGCCGCACCTCGCGCGTCCGGTGGTCGACCCGCAGCGCCGGGCGCATGGCGCGCAGCAGCGCCGCCGCCTCGGCCCGGCTCTCCGGCACCGGGTCGGCGCCGAGCCGGCTTCCGACCTCGGCGATCTCGGCGAAGTAGCGGTCCGCCTCGGGCCCCGGCAGGTCAGGGGCGACATAGCGCCGATAGGCCGCGAGGAAGCTCGCCGCCTCCGTCACATGCACCCAGGCGAGCAGCGCGGGATCGTCGGCGGCGTAGGGCGTGCCGTCCGGCAACGTGCCGCGCACGGCGCCATGGATGCGGCGGACGCGGGCGATCGCCGCCTCGGCGTCGGCGCGCGGGCCATAGGTGGTCAGCGCGATGAAGCGCGCGGTGCGGCGCAGCCTTCCATCAAGGTCGTCGCGGAAGCGCGAATGGTCCCAGACGCCGGCGAGCACCGCCGGATGCAGCATCTGCAGCAGCAGCGCGGTGATGCCGCCGACCAGCATCGAGGTCACGTCGCCATGCACGCGGCGGGCGACGGCGTCGGGCGGGAACAGCCCCTCGGCGCTCGGCACCACCGGGCGCTCGCCGCGCGCGCGGTCGTTGAACAGCGCGACGACCTCGCGCGCGATCGCCCGCTTCAGCGGGCGGGCGAGCAGGCCGGGGAGGTCGGGGTCAGCCATCGCCCTCCACTTGGGGGCGGTGGCCTGTCAGCGCTACTCCGCCCGGATGCCGGCGCCCTGGATCAACTCGCGGAACTGCGCCCGGTTCGCGGCCATGCGGCGGGCGAGCGCCTCCGGCCCCTCGAAGCCGGGGGTGAGGCCGTTGTCGAGCAGCCGCTGGCGCCATTCCGGCCGGCTGGTGCCGGTCTCGAGCGCGGCGGCCCAGGCGGCGATCGCCTCGGCGGGCATGCCGCGCGGCGCGCAGAGCCCGAACCAGCCGGCGACCGAGAAGCCGGGCACGACCGAGGAGATCGGCGGCGCCGGGAAGCCCGGATGCCCGGCATCGTCGGCGACCGCGAGCAGCCGCAGCGAGCCGTCGCGGATCTGCCCGGCCATGTCGGCGAGGTTGGTGATGAAGAAATCGACCCGCCCGCCGATCAGGTCGACGATCGCCGGCGTGGCACCTCGGTAGGGCACGTGCACCACGTCGAGCCCCGCCATCTTCTTCAGCAACTCGCCCGACAGGTGCTGCGCGCTGCCGATGCCAGCCGACGCAAAGGAGAGCCTGCCCGGCTGCGCGCGCGCCGCGGCCAGCAGCGAAGCGAGGTCGCGATGCGGCGAGTTCGCCGCGACCACCAGGCCATAGGTCGAGAAGGCGAGGTTGCCCACGGGCACCAGCTCGGTCGTCACATCCACCGGCAGGCGCTGGCCCGGCAGGTTGGGCGAGATGGTCATGGTGCCCATCGGGCAGAGCAGCACGGTCATGCCATCCGTGCCCGAGCGCGCCACGGCCTCGGCGGCGATCATGCCATTGGCGCCGGTGCGGTTCTCGACGATCGCCTGCTGGCCGAAGCGGGCGGCCGCCATCTCGGCCGAGATCCGGGCAGTGAGGTCGCCGGCGCCGCCGGGCGGGAAGCCGACCATGACGCGCACCGGGCGGTCGGGCGCCCAGGCCCCCAGCATGAGGGCTGCCAGCAGCAGCATCGCCTTGCGCATCGTCGCCTCCCGGTCGTTGGACAGGATGCTCGGGCGGGCTGGCGCGCGGCGTCAAGCTGCGGGAGAGTTTCGGCCGGAGGTGGATCATGCCGAGCACGTTCATCCGCAATGCCGCCTGGGCGGTGATCTGGGACCCGGTGGCGAAGACCCATGCCTATGCCCGCAACCGCGACCTCCTGCTCGACGGCGGCAAGGTGGCGCGGATCGCGCCGCACGACCCGGCCGCGCCGCCGCCCGCGGGTGCGGAGGTGATCGCGGGGGAGGGGCTGCTGGTCATCCCCGGCCTCGTGAACGTCCATACGCACCCGACCACCGAGCCCTCGCTGCGCGGCGTGCGCGAGGATCACGGCGTGCCGGAGCAGCAGATGACCGGGCTGTTCGAGCGCGCGCAATCGCTGCGGCTCGACGAGGCCGGCCGCCAGGCGGCGCAGCGGCTGGCCTATGCCGAACTGATGGCGGGCGGCGTGACCAGCATCGTCGATCTCTCCGAGCCCTATGCCGGCTGGCTCGACGTCATGCGCGAGTCGGGGCTGCGCGTCTGGGCCGGGCCCGGCTTCGCCTCGGCGCGCTGGGGCATGACGGCGCCGCAGACGGTGACCTGGACCTGGACGGAAGGCGCCGGCCGCGCCGGCTTCCAGCGCGCCCAGGCGCTGATGGCGGAAGCCGAGAGCGACCCCTCCGGGCGCCTGTCGGGCATCGTCTTCCCGGCGCAGATCGACACGGTGGAGGAGGCGCTGTTCCGCGACGCCATCGGCCTCGCCGAGCAATCCGGCCGCGCCTTCACGACGCATATCGCCCAGGCGGTGGTCGAGGTGCGCGAGATGATCGCGCGGCACGGCACCACGCCGATCCAGTGGGCGGCGGATATCGGGCTGCTGACGCCGCGCAGCATCCTCGGCCATGCGATCTTCCTGGATGAACACCCGTCGATCGGCTGGCACGGCCAGCGGGATCTTTCGCTGATGGCCGAGCGCGGCGTCGCGGTCGCGCATTGCCCCTCGCCCTTCGCGCGCTATGGCGAGCACCTGAAGAATTTCGGCCACTACGCCCGCCGCGGCGTGCGCATGGCCATGGGCACCGACTGCGCGCCGCATAACCTGATCGAGGAGATGCGGCTGGCGATCCTGCTCGCCCGCAACGCCGCGCGCGACATGGTCGCCGGCGATACGGCGATGGTCTTCCACGCCGCGACGGTGGGCGGCGCCGATGCGCTCGGGCGGCCCGATCTCGGCCGGCTGGTCGAGGGCGGCGCGGCCGATCTCGCGCTCATCGATCTCGGCCATCCGCTGATGAACCCGCCGCGCGACCCGCTGCGGGCGCTGGTCTTCCACGCCGCCGACCGCGCCGTCGCCCGCGTGATCGTCGCCGGCGAGACGGTGGCGCAGCATGGCCGGCCGACGAAGCTCGACGTCGCCGAGGCGGCCGGTATCCTGGCCGAGAGCCAGGCACGCATGCTGCGCGAGGCCGCCGGGCGCGACTATCTCGGGCGGGACGGCGATGCGATCGCGCCGCTCTCGCTCGGGATGCAGGCATGACCTTCTCGCTGATCGCGCGCTGCCCGGAGACGGGTCAGGTCGGCGGCGCGGTGACGACCTCCTCCATCGCGGTCGGCAGCCGCTGCCTCTTCGCCGCCCCCGGGGTGGGCGCGGTGCTGACGCAGCACCGCACCGACCCGCGGCTCGGCCCGCGCGGGCTCGACCTGCTGCGCTCTGGCTGCGGCGCGGCCGAGGCGGTCGCGGCACTCGTCGCCTCGACGCCCGATATCGCCTGGCGGCAGCTTGCCGTGCTCGATGCCGCCGGCCGCACAGCGCATCACCACGGCGCGCGGGTGAAGCCCGAGCTTGGCGCGGCGCATGGCGAGGGGGTGGTCGCGCTCGGCAACATCCTCAGCAGCGCCGCGGTGCCGGCCGCCATGGTGGCCGGCTTCGAGGCCGCCCGCGGCAGCCTTGCCGAGCGGCTGCTGGCCGGGCTCGAGGCCGGCGAGGCGGCGGGCGGCGAGCATGGCGAGGTCACCTCGGCGGCACTTCTCGTCATGCACCGCGAGGCCTTCCCCTATGTCGACCTGCGCATCGACCATGCCCCGGCGCCGCTGGCCGGCCTACGGCAACTCTTCATACGGTATGCCCCGCTGGCGGAAGGCTTTTTGCAACGGGCGCTATGTCCCGACGACGCGCCGGTGATATGACCTGTTGCATCCGCTGCGCGCGCGGCGGGCCCATAGGGGAGAGAGAGCATGAGCTGGTTCGGTAGCCTTCTGAGCAAGATCACCGGCAAGGCCAATGCGGCCGAGCCGAATTCACCCGAGGCGACGGCGCTTGCCGCCGCCGCCGCCAACGGCACCGCGACCGAGCTGAACGGCGTCGACGTCGCCGCCGTGCTCGGCGACATGGCGTCCAAGGCCGGCCAGAAGCTGAACTGGGACAGCTCCATCGTCGACCTGATGAAGCTGGTCGGCATGGACAGCAGCCTCGCCAACCGCGAGGCGCTGGCCAAGGAGCTCGGCTATACCGGCCCGCTCGGCGGCAGCGCCGAGATGAACATCTGGCTGCACAAGACGGTCATGGCGAAGATCGCCGCGAATGGCGGCAAGCTGCCGACGGGCCTGGCCTGAGACGATTTGGGGAGGCCGTGAGGCCTCCCCGTTTCCGCTACGGCCGGATGCCGTGGGCGCGCTGCCCCGGCGACAACACGCGCTGCGCGAGCCCGGCGAATTCGGTCAGCAGCCGGCGGGTATCGCGGGGGTCGATGATTTCCTCGACCCAGAAGGCCTCGGCGGTGCGCAGCGGGCTGCGCAGCTGCTGCAGCCGCGCCTCGATGCCCGCCAGCGTCGACGCGCGGTCCTCGGCCGCATCCAGCTCGGCGCGATAGGCCGCCTCGATCCCACCTTCCAGCGGCAGGCTGCCCCAGCGGGCGCTCGGCCAGGCGTAGCGCACCGAGTAGCGGCTCGCCGGCTGATGCACGACGCCGGCGACGCCGAAGGCATTGCGCAGGATCACCGTGCACCAGGGCACCGTCGTCTGGTTCACCGCCGCCATGGCGCGGACGCCCCAGCGGATGGTGGCGCGCTGCTCGGCCTCGAGCCCGATCATGAAGCCCGGGCAGTCCATCAGGTAGACGACCGGCAGGTGGAAGGTCTCGGCGAGGTCGACATGCCGGATGACCTTGGCGCAGGCATCGGCGGTCCAGGAGCCGGCGTAGAACATCGGGTCGCCGGCGAGCAGCGCAACGGGCTGGCCGTTGAGGCGCGCGAGGCCGGTGACGACGGAGCGGCCGAAATAGCGGCCCATCTCGAAGAAGGAGCCGGCATCGAAGAGCTGCTCGATGAGCGGGCGGATGCGGTAGGGCTGGCGGATGTTGCGGGGGATGACGCCGAGCCAGGCCTCGTCGCGGCGCGCCGGGTCGTCGTCGGTGGGCGTGACCGGCGGCAGCTCCCAGACATGGCCGGGCAGGTAGCTCAGGAAGCGGCGGGCGGCCTCGAAGGCCTCTTCCTCGCTGTCGACGGCGTGGTCGATGGCGCCGGACTTGGTCTGGATCTCCCAGCCGCCGAGCTCGGCCTTGCTGAGGTTGTTGCCGAGCGCGTTCACGACCGGCGGGCCGGCGACGAACATCGCCCCCGTTTCCTTCGTCATGATCGAGAAGTGGGTCGCGGCCAGCCGCGCCGCGCCGAGCCCGGCAACGCTGCCGAGGCCGAGCCCCACCACGGGCACGCGCGCGAGATTGTCGCCGGTGTGGTGGTAGAGCCAGGTGCCACCCACCCCGCCCGGCAGGTTGGCACGGCCGGTGGTCTCGATGGTCTTGACCGAGCCGCCGCCGCCCGAACCCTCGATGATGCGGATGATCGGCAGCCGGAGATCGGCCGCCATGCGCTCGGCCATGATCGGCTTGTCGCGGATGGTGGCATCGGCGCTGCCGCCGCGCACGGTGAAGTCGTCGCCGACGACGACCACCGGGCGGCCGCCCACGGTGGCGCGGCCCATGACGCAGTTGCTGGGGGTGAAGGCCTTCAGCGCGCCGTCGCCGGCGTATTCGGCGCGGCCGGCGATGGCGCCGACCTCGTGGAAGCTGCCGGGATCGGCGAGGCCGGTGATGCGCTCGCGCACCGTCAGGCGGCCGCCATCGTGCTGGCGCTTGACCTTGTCCGGACCGCCCATCGCCTCGGCCATGGATTGGCGGCGGGCGAGGTCGTCCAGCTCCGGTTGCCAGCTCATGCGCGTTCCCCCTTTCGGCGGATGGTCGCGTGGTCGCGTGCTTCCCGCAAGCCGGGGCGGCGCCTAGGATGCGGTCAAGGAGGATCCCGCCATGTCCGCACCGGAAGCCTGCATTATCGGCTGGGCCCATACGCCCTTCGGCCGCGCCGAGGAGCCTGATCTCGAGAGCCTGTTGGCGAAGGTCGGCCGCGCCGCCATCGAGGATGCCGGGATCACGCCGGCCGAGATCGATGCCGGCTTCGTCGGCGTCTTCGGCGAGGGGTTCACCAATCAGGGTTTTCCGAGTTCGCTGATCCTGCAGTCGGTCCCGGAACTGCGGTTCAAGCCGATCACGCGTTACGAGAATGCCTGCGCGACCGGCACGGCGGCGATCCATGGCGCGCTGGATTTCCTCGCGGCCAAGCGCGGCCGCTTCGCGCTGGTGCTGGGTGCCGAGAAGATGACCGCGACTCCCGGCCCGCAGGTCGGCGAAATCCTGCTGAACGCGAGCTACCGCAAGACCGAGCAGGACATCCAGGGCGGCTTCGCCGGCGTCTTCGGCCGCATCGCCGAGGCCTACTTCCAGCGCCATGGCGACCAGTCGGATGCGCTGGCGGCGATCGCGGCGAAGAACCACAAGAATGGGGTGGACAACCCCTGGGCGCAGATGCGCAAGGATCTCGGCTTCGCCTTCTGCCGCGCCGAGAGCGAGAAGAACCCCTTCGTCGCGCCGCCGCTGAAGCGAACGGATTGCAGCCTGGTCTCCGACGGTGCCGCGGCGCTGGTCATCACCGATGCTGAGACCGCGAAGGCGATGGAGAAGGCCGTGCGGTTCCGCGCCGCGGTGCAGGTGAACGACTTCCTGCCCATCGCCGCGCGCGACATCATCCGCTTCGAGGGGCCGCGCGAGGCCTGGTCGCGCGCGCTCGACCAGGCGGGGCTGGGCGCGATCACCGACCTCTCCTTCGTCGAGACGCATGACTGCTTCACCATCGCCGAGCTGCTGGAATACGAGGCGATGGGGCTGACGGCCGAGGGCCAGGGCGCGCGCGCGGTGCTCGAGGGCTGGACGGCCGCCGATGGCAGGCTGCCGGTGAACCGCTCGGGCGGGCTGAAGTCGAAGGGCCATCCGATCGGCGCGACGGGTATCTCCATGCATGTGCTGACGGCGATGCAGCTGACCGGCAATGCGGGGGCGATGCAGCTGCCTCGGGCGGAGCTCGGCGGCATCTTCAACATGGGCGGGGCGGCGGTCGCGAACTACGTCTCCATCCTGGAACGCGCATGAGCAAGCAGGACGTCCTGCTGGTCTACATGACGGCCGAGAGCCAGGGCGAGGCGCGGCATATCGGCCGCGTGCTCGTCGAGGAGCGCCTGGCGGCCTGCGTCAACGTCTTTCCCGAGCACACCGCGATCTTCCGCTGGGATGGCGCGGTGCACGAGGATGCCGAGACGGCGTTCCTGGCGAAGACGACCAAGGCGCAGTTCAAGGCGCTCGCGGCGCGGGTGAAGGAGTTGCACAGCTATGCGACGCCGGCGATCGTGGCGATCGCGGTGGAAAAAGGCGACGAGGCCTTCCTCGACTGGGTGCGGGCGGAGGCTTCCCCTACGACGCCGTGAACCCGCCATCCAAAACGAGCCCGGCACCGGTCATGTAGCCGGCATCATCGCTCGCCAGGAACACGATCCCCTTGGCGATATCCTCCGGCACGCCGAGCCGGCCCCAGGGGATGGTGCCCGCGACGAAATCCCGCGCCGGTGCGATGTCGTTGCTGCCGCTGCGCCGCGCCCGCGCGACGAAGGTCTGCTCGCCCATGTCGGTCTGGATCACGCCGGGATGGATCGAGTTCACGCGGATCCGGTAGCCCTTGCGGCCGAATTCCAGCGCGCAGGATTTGGTGAAGAGCGTCACGCCGCCCTTGGTCATGGAATAGAGCGGGTCGAGTCCCGAGCCGACGAGCCCCGCGATCGAGGCCAGGTTCACGATGGCACTGCCATGCGGGCGGTCCTTGCCCGCCTCGCGCAGCGCCGGCGTGGCCAGCTTGGTGCCGAGGAAGACGCCGGTCATGTTGACCGTGACGAGCTTCTGCCAGTCGTCGAGCGTCGCCTCCTCGAGCGCCTTGCCCGTAAAGACGCCGGCATTGTTCACGAGGATGTCGAGCTTGCCGTGCTTCGTCACCGCATGGTCGATGGCGGCCTGCCAGGAGGCTTCCTGGGTCACGTCGAGATGCACGTAGTCGATGCCGAGGCCCGCCGCGGTCTTGCGGCCGATGTCATCCAGGACGTCGGCGATCACCACGCGCGCGCCGGCCTCGACCATGCAGCGCGCGGTCTCGCCGCCGATGCCGCGGGCGCCGCCCGAGATCAGCGCGACCCTGCCGTCCAGCCTGTTCATGGCGTTCCCCTCCGGTTGTTGCCCGGAGGGTAGGCTGGCGCGGCGCGCCCGGCTACTTCCTCGCCGCCGCGAAGCGCACGGCTTCCTCGGCCGCCCGGAACAGCGCCCGCGCCTTCTGCCGCGTCTCCTCGTATTCCGCGACCGGGTCGCTGTCCGCCACCACGCCGGCGCCGGCCTGGACGTACATCGTGCCGTCCTTCACCAGCGCGGTGCGCAGGCCGATGCAGGTGTCCATGCCGCCATCGGCGCCGAAGTAGCCGAAGCCGCCGGCATAGACGCCGCGGCGGGAGGGCTCGAGCTCCTCGATGATCTCCATCGCCCGCACCTTGGGCGCCCCGGTCAGCGTGCCCGCGGGGAAGCCGCCTGCGAGCGCGTCGAGCGCGGTCAGGCCCGGTCGCAGCCGGCCCTGCACCTCCGAGCCGATATGCATCACCTGGCTGTAGCGCTCGATCTGGAATTGCGAGGTCACACGCACCGAGCCGACCGCGGAGACGCGCCCGACATCGTTGCGGCCGAGGTCGAGCAGCATCAGGTGCTCGGCGCGCTCCTTCGGGTCGGCGAGCAACTCGATCTCGAGCGCCTTGTCCTCTTCCGGCGTCGCGCCGCGGCGGCGGGTGCCGGCAAGCGGACGGATCGTGACCTCGCCATCGCGCAACCGGACGAGAATTTCAGGCGAGGCGCCGACGGCGGCAAATCCGGCGAAATCGAAGTAGATCAGGAAGGGCGCCGGGTTGATCCGCCGCAGCGCGCGATAGAGCGCAAACGGCGGCAGCGCGAAGGGCACCGCGAAACGCTGCGAGGGCACGACCTGAAAGCAGTCGCCGGCGCGGATGTATTCCTTCGCGCGCTCGACCGCGGCGATGAAGCCCTCGCGCGTGAAGTTGCTGGTGGGCTCGCCGAGCTTCGGCAGGGAGACCGGCGCGGCGGGGCGGGGCAGGGGGCGATCCAGCGCCGCCTCGGCCTCATCCAGCCGAGCCTGCGCCGCCTCCCAGGCCGCCTGCGCATCGAGCCCCGGCTCGGCCCAGACCGGCGTGAACAGCATGAGCGCATCGCGGACATGGTCGAAGACCGCGACGATGGTCGGGCGCAGCAGCACCGCATCGGGCAGGCCGATCACGTCGGCATTCTTCGCCGGCAGCTTCTCGATCAGCCGCACCATGTCGTAGCCGAGATAGCCGAACAGCCCGCAGGAGATCGGCGGCAGCCCGGCGGGCATCGGCAGCTGGCATTCGGCGATCAGCGCGCGCAGCGCATCGAGCGGCGCCTCGGCGCAGGGCTCGAAGGCATGCGGCGCGGCCAGCGCGTGGCGGTTCAACTCGGCGCGGCCGTCGCGGCAGCGCCAGAGCAGGTCGGGCTCCATGCCGATGGCCGAATAGCGCCCGCGCGCGGCGCCGCCCTCGATGCTCTCGAGCAGGAAGGCGTTCGGCTTGCCCTGCGCGAGCTTGAGGAAGGCGCCGACCGGCGTGTCGAGATCCGCCACCCGCTCGCGCCACAGCACCTGGCCGTGCCCCGCGGCAAGACCAGCGCTGAAGGCGGCAAAGTCGGGCGACGGCATCGGGTGGCTCCTGTTACGGCTGGGCCAGCGCATCCAGCATGCGCGGGAAGAGCTTCACGTCGGCGCGGTTGCGCAGAGCGGTGGTGAACTGGACCTCGAGGTCGCGGATGATCGCCTGCGTCACCTCGGCCTTCAGCCGCGCCGCCAGCGCCGGATCGGCCGCCTCGGCCGGCGTGATGTCGATCAGCTGCGCCACCGCGAAGCCATCCGCCGTGCGCGCCATGGTCGCCTGCTTCGGCTTCAGCTCGAAGACCGGCGCGATCAGCTCGCGCGGGATCGGCATGGCCTCGCCCTGGGCGCGGCTGAGCGCGCCGATCTCCTGTACGCCGAGGCCGAGCTCGGCGGCGGCCGCCATGATCGGCGTGCCGGACTGCACCTCGCTCAGCAGCCTGGCCGCGCGCTGTTCCTGGGCGCGGCGCTTGGCATCCTCCTCCCAGGCCGCGCGCACCTCGTCGGCAACGACGGCGAAGGGGCGGAGCGCGGGCGGGGTGATCTCGCGCAGCTCGAGCGCGACGAAGCCGGCCTCGCTCTCCCGCAGCCGCGGCGGGGCGCCGCGCTCGGCGGCGAAGATCGCCTTCAGCAGCGGCTCGCGCGCCGTGGCGCCGCCGGGCAGCGGCACGTCCTGGTGCTCGGCATCATGGCCCTCGGCATCCAGCCGGAACTGCGCAATCCCGAGGCCGAAGCGCTGCGCCACCTCGGTGAGCGTGGCGCCGCCGGCCAGCGCATCCTCGATTCTGTTGGCGCGCTCGAAGGCGATGTCGGCGGCGCGCTCGGCGGCGACCTGGGCGCGCAGCTGCTCCTTCACCTCGTCGAGCGTGCTGGCGCGGCCGGGCTCGATGCCGTCTACCTTGAAGACGTGCCAGCCGAAGGGGCTCTTCACCGGCGCGGTGACGGCGCCGTCGCCGAGCGCGAAGACCGCTTCGGCCAGCTCGGGCAACGGCAGGATGCTGCGCTCGATGGCGCCGAGATCGACCAGCGCGCCGCCCGCAGCCTTGGCCTGTTCGTCGATCGCGGCGGTCTCGGCGCTGCCGGTCCAGGCCTCAGCGATCGCCTTCGCCTTCGCTTCGTCATCGACCAGCACCTGCTGCACCTTGCGCTTCTCGGGCCGGTCGTACTGGCTGCGGTGGCTCTCAAAGGCGGCGACGAGATCGGCGTCGGAGACCTCAATCTCGCGCGACAGCAGCGCGGCGTTCATCACCGCGACCGTGCCGGCGCGCATCTCGGGCGTGGAGAAGCGCTCGGGATTGTTCTCGTGGAAGCGCTCGAGCGCGGCCTGCTCCGGCGGCTCCGGCTCGGGCGCGGCCGCCAGCGGCAGCGAGACCAGGGCGAGGCTGCGCTGTTCCTGCAGCCAGGCCATCAGCGGGCCGGTCAGCTGCTGCGGCGCGGTGGCGCCGGCGGCGACCGCGAGTATCACCTGCTGCCGCGCCAGGTCGTTCCTGACCAGCGCGAGCAGCCCGGCCTCGGTCAGCTCGTTCTGCCGCAGGAAGCTGTCGAAGATCGGCTTCGAGAAGCGGCCATCGGCGCCGCGGAAGGCCGGGATGCCGAAGACGAAGTCGCGCAGCACGCTGTCCGGCACGGCGATCTTCAGCCGCTCCTGCTCGGCCCGCAGCACGCGGTCGAGCACGAGCTGGTCGACGGTCTGCTCGGCGAGCGCACGGCGGATGCGCGGCTCGGCCTCGAACTGCGCGCCCAATTGCCGTTGCAGGCGCTGCAACTCGCGCCGCAGCTGGGCCTGGCCTTCCTCGAGCGGGATCTTCTCGCCGCCCACGCTGGCGATCGAGCTGTCCGGCGCGAACATCCCCCGCACCATGTCCTCGACCCCCCAGACCGCGAAGGAGAGCACGAGCAGGCCGAAGAGGATCTTGGCGACCCAGGTACCGGCGAGGTTTCGAAGGGCTGTGAGCATCGTGGGCCGTGTGGTTGCCCCGGCTGCTTAGCCCTGATGGCGCCCGGTTGCCAGAAGCCCGGGCGGCTTCTATCCGGACGCCGACAGACGGGAGGGAGCGATGACCCCAGGGGTGCGGCCGCTGATCGCGGGCAACTGGAAGATGCACGGCACGCTGGCCGAGGGCCGCGCGCTCGCCGCCGGCGTGCGCGCCGGCGCCGCGGGGGCGGCCGAGTTGCTGGTCTGCCCGGCTTTCCCGCATCTGGTGGCGGTCGGCGAGGCGCTTGCCGGCAGCGCGGTCGGGCTCGGCGCGCAGGATTGCCACGCGAACGCCAAGGGCGCCCATACCGGCGACGTCGCGGCGGCGATGCTGAAGGATCTCGGCTGCCGCTACGTCATCCTCGGCCATTCCGAGCGCCGCGCCCACCATGGCGAGGACGACATCGCGGTGCAGGCCAAGGCAGCGGCGGCGCTGGCGGCCGGCCTCACCCCGATCGTCTGCGTCGGCGAAAGCGAGGCGCAGCGGCTGGCCGGCGAGGCCGAGGCGGTGGTGCGCGGCCAGCTGGCCGGCTCGCTGCCGGCGGGCTTCGCCGCCGCCGGTGGGGTCGTCGCCTATGAGCCGGTCTGGGCGATCGGCACCGGTCGCACGCCGACCGAGGCCGACATCGCCGCGATCCATAAGGCGATCCGCGAGGTCGTCGGCCCCGGCGTGCGGCTGCTCTATGGCGGCTCGGTCAAGCCCTCGAACGCCAAGGCGATCCTCGCCCTGCCGAACGTCGATGGCGCGCTGGTCGGTGGCGCCAGCCTCGTCGCGGCCGATTTCCTGGCGATCGCCGCCGCGGCGGGCTGAATCTGCGCCTTCCCCCTTGCGACCGTGACGCGAGCGATTTATTCAATCACGGATCTGTGCGCCGGGGGCTTGGGCATGCGTCGGGGTGTGGCAGCGGCCGGGCTGGTCGCGGGTTGGCTCGTGGGGACGAACGGTCTGGCCGCGGCGACGCCGGCGACCATCGCGGTCCAGTCGGTGCGCGATAGCTGCTTCTCGCCGGACTCGGTCGCCTATGGTCCCTGCGCCGTCGTCGCCTACCAACCAGGCATTGCCGGCGCGACGAGCGGGTTCATCGACAGCCCGTTCTTCCCGCTCTTCAGCAGCGTCACCCCGGCCTTCGCCGACGCGACCTTCATCACGGCCTTCGACAATTGGAAGGCATCGCAGGGGACGAATGCGGCGACCTGGCGCATCGTCGACGCTAATGTGCCGAATGACGCGACGCCCTCGCTGAACGACATCACGCTGTCGGTGACCGGCGCGATCGGCAGCAACACCCAGCTCGGCGGCTTCGGCACGCTGTCCTTCTCGGTCATGCTGGGCAGCAACTATGCCGGGCCGCCGCTGAGGGACCTGGTCTGGACCAGCGCGCTCTACGTCTCCTACCGGCCGCCCTTCACCTCGGGCATCGTCGCCAACACGCTGGATACCTGGTCGTTCAGCAACAATGGCCAGGCGCTGACCGGCACCGGACCCTTCACGCGGGCCTGCGAGCCCCTGCCGCCCGGCCCCGGCACGCTGGCGATCGGTGGCAGCCCGCAATCGCCGGCGCGGGGCTATTGCGACCCGATCTATCCCTTCCAGTACGACGGCACCTTCAACGCGCCGGTCTCGGAGGGGCCGAAATTCTTCTTCGACGCCCCGGCCGCGAGCTGGCCCTACCAGACCTTCCGCGCCATCACGCTGCTCTCGACCGTCACCGTCGTGACCGATACCTCGGGCGCGGTGACCGACCGCATCCTGACGGTTTATGACGGCGTCAGCTGGGGTTTCGACCTGGTGATCGTGCCGGCGCCGGGCGCGCCGCTGGTCTTCGCGCCCGCGCTGCTGCTGCTGGCCGCGGCCGGCCGCCGCTCCGCCGCGCGCGGCTGACACCGGATCGCGCGTCCGCCGCGCGCCGGCAGCGAGAGCCCGCCGAGCCCGTCTTGGCGGCGGCGGGATCGCGGGGTTCCGAAACCCGTCGACCGGGTTGCCCGCGGCCTGCCCGCCGGGCCGGGCAGTCTGCCGCGACGGGCGGCAAAGCCGGCGCGGCAGCAGCATTTTCCGCGGCCGCGAGAGATGGATGACGCTTGCCGGTCCGTGACCGGCATGGGCATGCTTCCGGCATAGTGAACGGTCGTGCGATCGACCGTCGCAGCCCGGGAGAGCCAAGGCGATGCCGCAGCCCATCCTCCTTGCGTCCCGTCGTGCCATGCTCGCCGCGGGCCTCGCCCTGCCGGGGCTTGCCCGGGCCCAGGCGACGAAGAAGGCGACCATCGTCCTCTCCACCTCGGACCAGGACGTCTCCTACCAACCCTATGGCCCCTATGCCGCGCAGCAGGGCTGGTTCCGCGAGGCCGGGCTCGACATCGGCATCGAGACCGCGCCCACCACCGGCCAGGTGATCCAGCTCGTGCTCTCCGGCCGCGCCCAGATGGGCCAGATCACGCCGGACGCGCTTTTGCTGGCGGCGCAATCGCAGCCGGTGCCGATCCGGCTGTTCTACGTCATCGCGCGCAAGCAGATCTGGGGCGCGATCGTGCGGCCCGACAGCCCGTTGCAGCGCTTCGGCGACTTCAAGGGGAAGACCATCGGTTTCCCCGCCAACTCCCCCGCCATGGTCGCCTTCGTCGATACCAGGATGAAGGAGGAGGGGACCGCGATGGCGGAGGCCAAGGAGGTCGCGACCGGCTACGGCGTGGCGTCCATGGAGGCGCTGAGGAACGGCACCATCGACACCTTCATCGCCTGGCCCGGCCTCTTCGCCGCCTACGAGAATGCCGGCTACGCCTTCCGGCGCATTCCCGATGCGCCCTGGCAGACCGGCTACTACGGCATCGGCCTCGGCGCGACCGACGAGTTCATCCGGGCCAATCCCGAGCTGATCACCCAGATCGGCCGCGGCCTGGCGCGCACCGCGGTCGTGCTGAAGGCGAAGCCCGAGCTGCTCGTGCAGAGCTTCTGGCGCAGCTACCCGACCCGTGGGCCGCTGCCCGGCACCAACCGGGCGGATGCCTTGAAGAAGGAGCTGAACATCCTGAAGGCGACGGCCGAGCAGATGCGGATCGACGACCTGCCGGCCGACTTCACCTGGGGCATCATGGAGCCCGAGGTCTGGCAGCGGCATGTGAAGAACCTGCTCGAGACCAGGCTGCTCAACAAGCCGCTCGACCCGACGCTCCACTACACCAACCAGTTCAACGCGGCCTACCAGCAGTTCGACCGCACGAAGGACGTTCGCGGGTGAGCGCGGCGCTGGCCGAGGTTGCCGAGGGCACGGTCCGGGTCGGCAGCCTCAGCAAGCGCTTCGCCGGCCGCGACGGCACCGAGACCCTGGCCCTCTCGGGCATCGACTTCACCATCCCGGCCGGGCAATTCGTCGCCATCCTCGGCCCATCCGGCTGCGGCAAATCCACATTGCTGCGGGTGATCGCGGGGCTGACCGACGCGAGCGGCGGGACAGTGACGATCGGCGGCCGGGCGGTGAAGGGGCCCGACCCGGTGGTCGGAATCGCCTTCCAGCGCCCGGTGCTGCTGCCCTGGATGACGGTGCGGCAGAACATCGCCCTCCCGGCCGAGCTCGAGGGCCGCTGGTCGGCGGCCGAGATCGCTCGCCGCGTCGACGCGCTGCTGGCGATGGTCAGGCTGCCCGAGGCCGGGACGAAGATGCCGAACGAGCTCTCGGGCGGCATGCAGCAGCGGGTCGCGATCGCCCGCGCCCTGCTGAAGGACCCCGGCCTGCTGCTGATGGATGAGCCCTTCGGCGCGCTCGACGCCTTGACCCGCGAGCACCTGCATGACGAGCTGCTGGCGATCTGGGAACGCAACCGCCCGACCGTGGTCTTCGTCACCCACGACATCGCCGAGGCGGTCTACCTTGCCGACCGCGTGCTGGTGATGGGCGTCAGGCCCGGGCGGATCATCGCCGACATCCCGATGCCGCTGGGCCGTCCGCGCGACGAAGGCGTGCGCGGGTTGCCGGAATTCGCCAGGCTCGGCGCCGAGCTGCGTGCCATGATCCCGCATTGAGATGAGCAGCACCGCCGAGCCGGCCCGCGCGCCGGCATCCCCCGCGCCGCCGGCCTGGCTGCTGCCGAGGCTGCGCGGCCTTGCGATCGGCACGCTGCAGCTGCTGGGGGGCCTCGCCGCCTGGGAAGCGGCCGTGCGGATCTTCCAGGTCGATCCGCGCATCGTGCCGTCGCCGATCGAGGTGATCGAGACACTCTGGGCGCTGCTCGAGGACGGCATCCTGCTCGACGCCACGCTGGTGACGCTGGCCGAGACGCTAGGCGGCTTCGTCATCGGCTCGGTGACCGGCATCGGGCTTGCCGTGCTGCTGGCCGAGGTCGCGCCGCTGCGCAAGCTGCTCAGGCCCTATATCGTTGCGCTGCAGGCGGTGCCGAAGGTCGCGGTCGCGCCGCTCTTCCTGATCTGGTTCGGCTTCGGGATGGAGAGCAAGGTGATGCTGGTCGTCAGCATCATGTTCTTCCCCGTCCTCGTGAATACCATGGCGGGGCTCGCCGCCGCGCCCGAGGACCAGCTCGAGCTGATGCGTGCGCTGCGAGCGACGCGCTGGCAGACGTTGCGTCGGGTGAAGCTCTACGTCGCGCTGCCCTATGTCTTCGCCAGCTTCGAGGTCTGCCTGGTGCTGTCGCTGACGGCCGCCGTGGTCGCGGAGATGCTCGGCTCGGGCACCACGGTGGGCCTCGGGACGCTGATCAACATCTACAGCGCGCGCATGGCGGCCGGCGGGGTCTTCGCGGTGCTGGTGGTGCTGTCGCTGCTCGGCGTCGCGCTGCACGGGCTGACCGTCTGGGCAGGCCGTCGCTGCCTCTACTGGCTGCCGCGGGCGGGGTGAGGGTCCGATCGCGGACGGCCGCAGGCCGGGAGCGTGAATCGGACCCTCCCGCCAAAAGGGGAATAGCGCATGTGTGAGTCCGAGACGCTGCACCTCGCGGCCGACATCTCCTTCATCCACACCGACCACCTCTGGCGCATGCCCGGCTCCTGGCAGGGCTACCAGTACTACGGTCCGGACTTCTACGAGGAGGTCACCCGCATCGCCCACCGCGGGCGGTTCGACATGCTGTTCTTCGGCGATGCCGCCGAGACGCCGGAGATCTACGGCGGCAATTTCGACGCAGCACTTCGCCACGGCATCCGCTGGCCGAAGCACGACATGCTGCCGATGATCCCGGTGATGGCGCGCGCCGCGCCCAACATCGGCTTCGGCACGACGATGTCGACCACCTACCACCACCCCTTCCATGTCGCCCGCGTCTTCTCCTCGCTGGATCACATCACCGGCGGGCGGGTCGGCTGGAATGCCGTCACCTCGGCCTACAAGAACGAGGCGGCGAATTGGGGCTTCGAGAAGATGATGCCGGCGGCCGAGCGCTACGACCGCGCGCGCGAGCACATGAAGGTCGTCACCGACCTCTGGGCCAGCGTCGAGCATGACGCCATCATCATGGACCGCGAGAACGGCGTTTTCGCCGACCCGTCCAAGGTCCATCTGCTCAACCACCGCGGCAAGCACTTCAACGTGCGCGGCCCGCTGCCCGTCATCCCCTCGAAGCAGGGCCGGCCGATCATCATCCAGGCCGGGCAATCGCCCGACGGCATGGATCTCGCCGCGCGCTACGCCGACCTGCAATTCGTCGCGCGCCGCAGCCTCGACTCGATCACTGCGCATCGCGCCGAGCTCGACCGGCTGCTCGCGATCCATGGCCGCAAGCCGCGCGACCTCGGCGTGCTCTGGCTGGTCCGCGTGCAGGTCGGCCACACCCGCGAGGAAGCGCGCGAGAAGGAACGCCGCTTCATGGACAACCTGCCGCCGAACGCCGGCATGATCGAGCTGTCCTTCCACTTCGGCGTCGACTTCTCGGTCCTGCGCCCCGACATGCGCCTCTCCGATGCCGCCGCGCTGGTGCAGGCAGAGCAGGTCCACTGGGGCAGCTTCCTCGAGATCATCGCCACCGAATCCCCCGAGATCACGGTCGAGGAAATGGGTCGCCGCTTCATCGGCCAGCGTGCCGCGCACGTCGTCGGCACGCCGGCCGACATCGCGGACTACTTCGAACAGGTCCACACCGCCGGCGGCAAGAACGGCGGCATCATCCTGTCGAAGAACTTCTCCGCCCCCGGCACGCTGCGCGACTTCGTCGACCTCGCCGTGCCCGAACTCCAGCGCCGCGGCCTGGTGCGGCGCGAATACGCGGGGACGACGCTGCGGGAGAACCTGAACAGCTGAGGTGGCGGACGCAGGGGGCGCTGCCCCCTGCACCCCCGCCAAAGGCCGAAAGGCCCTTGGAACCCATGAGTCTTCGTCGTTGGGAGGACCCCCGAAGTGGGGTCCTCCCAACGACGAAAATTATCGAGGTCCAGGAGGCCTTCGCCTCCTGGCGGGAGAGCCCGAGAGGGCAGCGCCCTCTCGGACCTACGCCGCAGCCGGCTCCGCCCGCCGCCGCGCGCCCAGCGCCAGCGCCGCCGCGATCAGGCAGGCCGCGCCGGCCAGCGCGAAGGCCGGCAGGTAGCTCGCCAGCGCATCCCGGCTCCAGCCCGCGCCGAGCGCCGCCACCGCGCCGCCGAGCTGGTGCGCGGTGAAGATCCAGCCGAAGACGATGGGCGCCTTCTCTCGCCCGAAGGCGGCGCCGGTGAGCTTCACCGTCGGCGGTACCGTCGCCACCCAGTCGAGGCCGTAGAACACCGCGAACAGCGACAACCCGATCAGCGAGAAGTCGCTGAACGGCAGCGCCAGCAGCGAGAGTCCGCGCAGGCCATAGTACCAGAACAGCAGGATGCGGTTGTCGTAGCGGTCCGACAGCCAACCCGAGACGATGGTGCCGACGAAGTCGAAGGCGCCGATCAGCGCGAGCATCGAGGCGGCCTGCACCTCGGAGACGCCGAAATCGGCGCAGAGCGGCACGAAATGGGTCTGCACCAGGCCGATGGTCGAGAGCCCGCATACGCCGAAGGTGAAGAACAGGATCCAGAAGACCCGCGTGCGCGCCGCCTCGCCGAGCGCGGTGAAGGCCAGCGCCACGGCATTGCCCGCGGGCGGCGCCGGCGGCACCACCTTCGTCTCGCCATAGGGTGCCAGGCCAAGTTCCGCGGGGTGGTTGCGCGCCAGCAGCCAGAACAGCAGGGCGGCGACGCCGCAGAAGGCCACACCCGGGACGAGGGCCATGCGCCAGCCCGCCTCCTGCGCGATCCAGGCGGCGACCGGCAGGAAGATCAGCTGCCCCGTCGCATTGGTCGCGGTCAGGATGCCGACGACCAGGCCGCGGCGGGCGACGAACCAGCGTGTCGCGACGGTCGCCGACAGCACCAGCGCGACCAGGCCGCTGCCGATGCCGGTCATGCCGCCCCAGGTCAGCCAGAGCTGCCAGGGCGCGGTCATCACCATGGACAGGCCGAGGCCGGCGACGATGATCGCGAAGGCGATCACCACCATGCGCGTCAGCCCGAAGCGCGCGAGGAAGGCCGCGGCGAAGGGCGCGATCAGCCCGAACAGCAGCAGGCGCAGCGCGAGGGCACCCGAGATCGAGGTCAGGTCCCAGCCATATTCCCGCTGCAGCGGCAGCATCAGCGCGCCCAGCACGCCGAGCGCGCCGGCCGAGGCCAGGCTCACCAGGAAGGTCAGCGCGACCATGACCCAGCCATAATGAATGCCGCGCCGGGCAAGCGCCGGGGCGAGGGCAGTGGCGAGCATCAGGCGGGTCCTTCCAGCGGGGTGGCAACGAGGGCGGCGAGCGTCTCGCGCAGCGCGAGCGCGCGGTCGGGCCCGAAGCGGGCGGCGAAGTCGCGCTGGGCGGCGGCCCAGAGCGGGCGGGCGGCCGCGTAGCGGGCCTCGCCCGCGGGCGTCAGGCTCAGCAGGCGGCGACGGGCGTCGCGCGGGCAGGGCGCCCCGGTGACCAGCCCGTCGCGCTCGAGCGGCTGCAGGTTGCGCCCGAGCGTGGTGCGGTCGAGCACCAGGTCCTCGGCGAGGTCCTGCACGCCGACCGGCGCCAGCGCGCGCAGCCGGGCGAGGATGGAGAATTGCGCCGTGCTGATCCCGGCCGCCGCCAGCCGTGCATCGTAGAAGCCGGTGACGTGCCGGGCCGCCTTGCGCAGGGCGAGGTGGTTGCAGGGATCGGGGGCCACGGAAGCAGAATAGGCGTATATGCACGCATCCCGCAAGCCTGGACGCCGCCGCGGCGCGTTCGCATATCCCGGCACGATGCTCCCCGACCCGCGCGCCCGGCCGGTGCTGATCGGCTCCGAGATCTACCGGCGCTCCACCTATGGCCCGAAGCACCCGCTGGCGATCCCGCGTGTCTCGACCACGCTTGACCTGATCGAAGCCATGGGCTGGCTGCCCAAGGGCGGCTGGGTCGAGGCGCCGCGCGCCGGCCCTGAGCAACTGCACCGCTTCCACGCGCCCGACTACGTCGCCGCGCTGATGCAGGCCGAGGCGACGCAGCAGGTCGACCCCGACCACCGGCGCCGCTTCCACATCGGCGCGCATGGCAACCCCGTCTACCGCGAGGTCTTCAGCCGCCCGGCGACCAGCGCCGGCGGGGTGATGCTGGCCGCCCGCCTGACCGCCGAGGGCGGCATCGTGCATTGCCCGGGCGGCGGCACCCATCATGGCAGGCCCGATCGCGCCAGCGGCTTCTGCTACCTGAACGACCCGGTGCTCGGCATCCTGACCTGGCTCGACCAGGGGCTCGAGCGCGTGGTCTACCTCGACATCGACGCGCATCACGGCGACGGCGTCGAGGATGCCTTCGCGGGCGACCCCCGGGTGCTGACCATCTCGGTGCACGAGGACGGCCGCTGGCCGAATACCGGGCGGGTCGGCGACCGCGCCGGGGGCTCGGCGCGCAACCTGCCGGTGCCGGCCGGCTTCCACGACAGCGAGATGCGCTGGCTGCTGCACCAGGCGATCCTGCCGCTGATCCGCGGCTTCCGGCCGCAGGCGATCTTCCTGCAGGCCGGCGCCGATGCGCTGGAGGAGGACCCGCTGTCGAAGCTGGCGCTGTCCAACCAGGCGCACTGGTCGGTCGTGCGCGCGATCATGCCGGAGGCGCCGCGGCTGATCGTGACCGGCGGCGGCGGCTACAACCCCTGGTCGGTCGCGCGCTGCTGGGCCGGCATCTGGGCGATGCTGAACGGGCTCGACATCCCCGACCGGGTCACACCCGCTGCCGAGACGGTGCTGCGCACGCTGACCTATCACCGCGCCGCCGGCCGCAACCCACCGGAGCACTGGTTTACCACGCTCGCCGATGCGCCGCGGCCGGGAGTGGTGCGGGCCGCGGTGCAAAAGGTTGCCGCGACCGCCTTGAGCGATGTACCGGAAGCGGTGATCTAGCCGCGGGCTGTCCAATCGCAGAGCGACCGGGAGGGTCGGGCCCGCGCGCCATTGACCGCCGGCCCGGCGCATGCGGCACTGCGCGGCCCCAAGGCATACCCCATTTGGAAAAAGGGAGACCGTCCATGTTCCTCGAGCAGCGCATCTACACCGCCCATCCCGGCCGCCTGCCGCTCTGGCTGAAGCTCTATGGCGAGCTCGGCGGCCCGGCCTCCTCCCGCACCCTGACGCCGCTGATCGGCATGTTCACGGTCGAGTTCGGCCAGATCAACCGCGTGCTCTTCGTCCGCGGCTTCGACGACATCGACGACCGCGACGCCGGCCTCGCGCGCCGTGACGCCGACCCCGAGTGGCAGCGCTTCATCGGCGAGACCCGCAAGGTCGATGCGCTGGTCGCGCAGGAAGCCAAGCTGCTGAAGACCGTGCCCTTCTCGCCCCTGCAGAAGGTCGGCCAGCCCTTCGAGCGCACGCTGCCGGGCACCGGCATGTTTGTCGACCACCGGACCTATGATTTCGAGCCGGGCAAGATGCCGCTCTGGCTCGACCTCTACCGCGATATGGGCAAGCCGGTGCAGGACAAGCTGCTCGGCCAGCTGCTGTGGTTCGCGGTGACGGAATGCGGCCCGATCAACCAGGCGGTCTTCGCCTGGGCCTATACCTCGATGGCGGACCGCGACAAGCGCCGCGCGGCGATGGTGGCCGACCCGGCCTGGGCCGAGTTCGGCAAGGCGATGGCCGCCACCGGCGCGCTGAAGCAGCAGTCGACGCTGGTGCTGAAGCCCGTGCCCTGGTCGCCGATGCGCTGAGGCGACCCCGATGCGGCTGATCGGCGCGATCCTCGCTCTCCTCCTGCTCGCCGCCGCACCGGCGCGGGCAGGCCAGGTCTTCGACACCATCAAGGCGCGCGGCAGCATCGCCTGCGGCGTCAATGTCGGGACGGCGGGGTTCTCGCTGGTCGGCCCGGACGGGGTCTGGCGCGGCCTCGACGTCGATTTCTGCCGCGCGCTCGCGGCGGCGGTGCTGGGCGACCCGAACAAGGTCCGCCTGGTGCCACTCACGGCCGAGCAGCGCTTCCCCGCGCTGCAGGCCGGCGAGATCGATGTGCTGATCCGCCAGACCACCTACACGCTCGGGCGCGACACCAGCATGGGCCTGCGCATGGTCGAGCCCAATTTCTACGACGGCCATGCCTTCATGGTGCGGGCCGATGCCGGCATCTCCGGCCTGCGCGGGCTCGACGGCATGTCGATCTGCCTGGTCCCCGGCACCACCAACGAGGCGGTGACCGTCGAGCAGCTGCGCACCAGCGCGATCCGCTTCACCCCGGTCGCCACGCCGCGGACCACCGACATGGCGGCGGCGCTGGCAGCCGGGCGCTGCCAGGCGGCCGGCGCCGATGGCAGCTCGCTCGCCGCGCTGCGCACCCTGCTCGAGCGGCCGGACGACTACACCATCCTGCCGCAGCGCATCAGCAAGGAACCCTACGGCCCGGTCGTCCGCCGCGGCGACGACGAGTGGTTCGAGGTGGTGCGCTGGGTGCTGATGGCGCTGGTCGAGGCCGAGGAGCTCGGCATCACCAGCCAGAATGCCGAGACCTTGCGCCGCACGTCGGCGCAGCCCGCGATCCGCCGGCTGCTCGGCGTGGTGCCCGATCTCGGCAGCGATCTCCGGCTCGACCCGGCCTGGGCCTACACCATGCTGCGCGCGGTCGGGAATTACGGCGAGATCTTCGAGCGGAACCTCGGCGCCGGCTCCGCCCTCAAGCTCGAGCGCGGGCTGAACCGGCTCTGGACCCAGGGCGGGCTGATGTACGCTTGGCCGATGCGGTAGCACGCGACGGCCTGCTGGCGTTCAGAACCGTCGCACCAGCCCCAGCGCCGGCGCCCGCGCCGCCAGCATGATCGGCATGGCGCGATAGGCGTCGAGCCCGCGCCCGACGATCCCCGGGTTGGCGGCAGGGGGCGGCATCCGCTCCGACCCGTTGGACAGCATCTGGCCGCCGCCGCCGGCTGCCGCCGCCATCGACGCCGGCACGCCGGCATAGGCGCCAGGCTCGGGCGCGTCGCGCTCGCCGAGCCAGGCGGCCGCGACCCGGGCGCGATAGGGCTCGGCCCGCTCGGGCGTCTGCGAATGGTAGCTGCCGGCCGCCCGCATCCAGTCGCCGCTCTCGCCCTGCAACTCGCGCAGGAAGCGCGCGGCGTAGCGGGCATTGGCGAGCGGGTCGAAGGCCTCCTCGAGCGAGGCGAAGGCGTTCGGGTGGTGCCGGAGGTTCACCTGCATGCAGCCGACATCGATCGAGCGCACGCCCTCGGCCTGCAGCGCCCGGACGGCGGCAATTGCTGCCGCCTTGTCGGGGAAATAGCTGCCGCGGCCCTCGGCATTGATGGTCCAGGGCCAGGGGGCGTGCCGCCCTGTCGTAGGGTCGCGCCGGCCGGATTCGACCCGGCCGATCGCCTGCAGCAGCCGGGTCGGGATGCCGCGCTCGCGCTCGGCGGCGGCGATCGCCGAGCGGCAGAGCGCCGCCGGGTTGCCGGAGGCAGCGGCCGCGCCGCGGGCATCCGTCACCGCGCGCGCGCCGTAGGGGCCATCCACCACCGGCCGCGGAGCCTGGCCGAGCCCTTGGGCGCCGGCGCCGAGCGGCGCGGCCAGCAGCAAGGCGAGGCAGGTGGCGGCACGGCGCATGGCGGTCTCCCGCGGCCCCGCGGGATGCGGGGCGACGCGGGCTGTAGCGCAAGCCCCGTGCCAGGGGCGCGCGTCTCCTCAGGCGCTGACCGCGTGCTCCCGCTCGGCCCGGCGGACCCAGCCGCGCGGCGCGGGCTCGACACTGGCCTCCGGCCGGCGGGCGACGCGGGCGGCGGACACCGCGGTGGTTGCGGGCTCGAAGACCAGGTAGCCGCGACCCCAGACGGTCCGGATCATCTCGGCCGCGCCGGCGGCGGCGAGCTTGCGCCGCAGCTTGCAGACGAAGACGTCGACGATCTTGGAATCCGGGGCGCTGCCATCCGTGTAGAGCGTCGTCATGAAACGCTCCTTGGTCAGCAGCACGCCCTTGTGCAGCATCAGGGTCTCGAGGAAGTCGAACTCGCGCGCAGTCAGCGCGACCCGCCTGCCATCGACCGTGACCTGGTGCAGGTCCTGCTCGAGCAGCACGTTGCCGCAACGCAGCTCGGGGCAGGCATAGCCGCGGGCGCGGCGGGCGAGCGCCTGCATCCGTGCGTGCAGGACGGAGACCCGCAGCGGCTGGAAGGCCACGTCGTCGGCGCCGGCATGCAGCGCCGCCTCCTCGGCCTCGGGCGTCGGGCGGCTGCCGGCGAGCACGATGACCGGAATGCTCATCCCGCAGCGGCGGAGCGAGCGGAGCACCATCAGCGCTTCCTTCAGCGGGGCGCCGACCTGCAGCACGGCGAGGTCGAAGGGGCCGCTGAGGGCCACTGTCGAGGCGAGGTCGGGGATGCTTTCGGTGCGGTCGACGATGACGCCGAACTCGCTGAGGCCATCGATCAACTCGATCGGCTCGGCCCCGTGTGAGGCGCGATCGGAGGCTAGGATGATTCGCATGCCGGGCTGCTCCTGGACGCTTTGGCGAATCACAGTTTGGTGTAAACTCGCATCGCATACAATAGTCTTATCGTGAAATGACCGTTAATACGGCGGAAATCCCGTAACGTCCGGCCCGTTCCCCGCGAAACCTCCGCAGGGAAGGGTGCCCGGCTTGACGATCCGGCCGGCCGGCCCCTTCTGCCAGGGGCTAGGAGGCCTCCACCATGCTGATCCGCATCCGCCGCGGCTGGGAACTGCCCGCAAGCGCCGCCACGCCCGAAGCGCTGGTCATGAACCGGCGCGCGCTCACCGCCGGCGCTGCCGCCGCCATGCTCGCGGGTCCGGCGCTCGCCCAGCAGGCGAGCGGCGCCGCGCCCTTCGCCCAGCCGCGCAACCCGAAATACCCGCCTGCCCGCGACCTGACCGCCGAGCGTGACGCCACGACCTACAACAACTTCTACGAGTTCGGCACCGACAAGAGCATCCACCGCCCGGCGCAGAAGCTGCCGCAGCGGCCCTGGGTGCTGCAGGTCGACGGCATGGTGGACAACCCGCGCAGCTTCGACATCGACGAGCTGCTGCGGCTGATGCCGCTCGAGGAGCGCACCTATCGGCTGCGCTGCGTCGAGGCCTGGTCGATGGTGGTGCCCTGGACCGGCTTCGAGCTCGGGGCGCTGCTGAAGGCGGTCGGCGTCAAGGCCGGCGCCAGGTTCGTCCGCTTCGAGACCGCGGCGATCCCGGCCGTGATGCCCGGCCTGAAGCAGAGCTGGTACCCCTGGCCCTATATCGAGGCCTGCACCGTCGAGGAGGCCGGCAACGAGCTGTCCTTCATGGTGGTCGGCGCCTATGGCAAGGCGCTGCCGCCGCAGAATGGCGGCCCGATCCGCTTCCACCAGCCCTGGAAATACGGCTTCAAGGCCGGCAAGTCGCTGGTGAAGATCACCCTGACCGACAAGCGGCCGAAGACCTTCTGGGAGGAGATTCAGCCCGCCGAATACGGTTTCTGGGCCAATGTGAACCCGCAGGTCGCGCATCCCCGCTGGAGCCAGGCACAGGAGCGCGTGCTGGGCTCGAACGAGCGCATCCCGACCCAGCTCTTCAACGGCTATGGCGAGTGGGTGGCGGGGCTCTACACCGGGCTGCAGAAGGAGCGGCTCTGGGCCTGACCCTGGGGGCCTGACCATGGGGGCCTGACCTTGGGGGCCTGAGCCGCCGCCCCGCGACAAGCCAGGCCCTCCCGCGGCATGATGCCCGGGCCGGCGCGCGCCGCCGGCCCCGGAGGAACGCCATGGACTTCGCCTATCCCCCGCGCGTGCAGGAATTGCAGGCGCGCGTCACCGCCTTCATGGATCGCCACGTCTACCCGGCCGAGCCGCGCTTCGCCGCCGAGGTCGCGACCGGCGACCGCTGGCAGCCGACCGCGGTCATGGATGAGCTGAAGGCGGCCGCACGCGCCGAGGGGCTCTGGAACCTCTTCCTGCCGGAGGCCGAATACGGCGCCGGCCTGACCAACCTGGAATACGCGCCGATCTGCGAGATCCTCGGCCGGAGCATGCTGGCGCCCGAGGCGCTGAACTGCTCGGCGCCCGATACCGGCAACATGGAGGTGCTGGTCCGCTACGGCACGGAAGACCAGAAGCAGCGCTGGCTCGAGCCGCTGCTCGCCGGCGAGATCCGCAGCGCCTTCGCGATGACCGAGCCGGCGGTCGCCTCCTCCGACGCGACCAACATCGAGAGCCGCATCACCCGCGACGGCGACCACTACGTGCTGAACGGCCGCAAATGGTGGACCAGCGGCATCGGCGACCCGCGCTGCAGGCTGATCATCTTCATGGGCAAATCGGACCCCGACAATCCCGACCGCTATCGCCAGCAATCCATGATCCTGGTGCCGCGCGACGCGCCCGGCGTGCAGGTCATCCGGATGCTGCCGATCATGGGCTATGACGATGCGCCGCATGGCCATGCCGAGGTGGTCTTCGACAACGTCCGGGTGCCGGCGGCGAACATGCTGCTCGGCGAGGGTAGGGGCTTCGAGATCGCGCAGGGGCGCCTCGGCCCGGGCCGCATCCATCACTGCATGCGCCTGATCGGCCTGGCCGAGCGGG
>Ga0114976_10000207_pt1 | contig 35292 bp, 33 predicted proteins | sample S_130805_EF_Meta_FD_87319 | JGI IMG/M metagenome (GOLD analysis project Ga0114976, IMG submission 87319) | Freshwater microbial communities from Lake Simoncouche, Canada to study carbon cycling - S_130805_EF_MetaG | ecosystem: Environmental > Aquatic > Freshwater > Lake | place: Lake... | reverse complement strand
TGCATCCGGTCGGCGATGATGGCGGGGTAGGCGGTGAGGAAGGCGCGGCCGACATCCTGCACGAACGAAAAATCCGCCTCGATACCGTGGCCGGGCGTGCGGTCGCCGAGCCAGTCGAAGAAGATGCCGCCCAACCCCCGCGTCTCGCCGCGATGCGGCAGGTAGAAATACTCGTCGCACCATTGTTTGAAGCGCGGGTAGTAGGTCGGGTCGGCCTTGTCGCAGGCGGCCTGGAAGGCGGCGTGGAAGCGGGCGGCGTCCGCCTTCGATTCGGGCGCCTCGAGCGGCATCGGCGTGATGTCGCCGCCGCCGCCGAACCAGGCCTTGGTCGTCGAGAGGAAGCGGGTGTTGAAATGCGCCGCCGGGACCCGCGGGCTGCGCAGGTGGGCCACCAGCGAGATGCCGGTGGCGAAGAACCGCGGATCCTCCTCGGCGCCCGGGATCTGCTTGCGGAAATCCGGCGAGAACTCGCCCATCACGGTCGAGACGTTGACGCCGACCTTCTCGAAGACCCGGCCGCGCATCACCCCCATGACGCCGCCGCCGCCCTCGGGGCGGGTCCAGGGCGTGCGGACGAATCGGCCGGGCGGCAGGTCGGCATGCGGACCCCCTTCGAGCCGGTCCTCGAGCGCCTCGAAGGCGCCGCAGATCTGGTCGCGCAGGCTCTCGAACCAGGCGCGCGCGCGCCCCGCCATCGGATGATCGGCCGGGCCCTGCGGCGAGGGTGACGAAATGGACACGTTTTTCTCCGTAAAATCAGGCGGTCCGTTGCAGACCCGGCGGATTGCCACCCTGCGATGCCACCCTTTATATGCGGCGCAGCGCGCGAGGATAGCGTGGGACCGGCCGGGTGGCCCCTCCCTCCCCGCCCGCCGCACAAACGATACGGCCCCCGCCGGCCCCGCATCCGGGGCGCGGGCGTGGCCGCGAGCAGGGACGACGTGGAATGGCCGATAGTGTGGCTCAGGCGGCGCCAGCCAGTGGCGAAACCCGCCGGGATTTTCTCAGCCTGGTGACCGCATCCTTCGCCGCCGTCGGCGTCGGTGCGCTGGCCTGGCCGTTCATCTCCTCGATGAACCCCGCCCGGGACGTGCTGGCGCTGTCGACGACGGATGTCGAGCTCGGGCCGATCGCGACCGGCTCGGCGGTGACGGTGATGTGGCAGGGCAAGCCGGTCTTCGTGCGCAACCGCACCGAGGCCGAGATCGAGGCCGCCCGCAAGGTGCCGCTCGACCAGCTGAAGGACCCCGCCACCGACCAGTCGCGGGTCAAGGCGGGCAAGGACAACTGGCTGGTGGTGGTCGGCATCTGCACCCACCTCGGTTGCGTGCCGCTGGGGCAGAAGCCGACCGATCCGCGCGGTGAGTATGGCGGCTGGTTCTGCCCCTGCCATGGCAGCCACTACGACACCTCCGGACGGATCCGGAAGGGCCCGGCCCCGCTCGACCTGGCGGTGCCGCCCTACGCCTTCACTGGCGACAAGACGATCCGGATCGGCTGAGGGAGCGAGCAATGGCTATCGGACTCCACAAGAGCGACATCAAGAACCCGGTGGCGAACTGGATCGACCAGCGCCTGCCGGTGTTCACCATGATCCAGAAGGAGTACGGGACGTTTCCGACGCCCCGGAACTTCAACTATTTCTGGAACTTCGGCGCGCTGGCCATGATCAACCTGCTGATCATGATTGCCACCGGCATCTTCCTGTCGATGCACTACACCGCGCATACCAGCATGGCCTTCGACAGCGTCGAGCGGATCATGCGCGACGTGAATTTCGGCTGGCTGCTGCGCTATGTGCACGCCAACGGCGCCTCGATGTTCTTCATCGTGGTCTACATCCACATCTGGCGCGGGCTCTACTACGGCTCCTACAAGGCGCCGCGCGAGCTGCTGTGGATGCTGGGCGTCGTGATCTTCCTGCTGATGATGGCGACCGCCTTCATGGGCTACGTGCTGCCCTGGGGCCAGATGTCCTTCTGGGGTGCGACCGTCATCACCAATCTGTTCAGCGCCATCCCGATCATCGGCCAGGACATCGTGATCTGGCTCTGGGGAGGCTTCTCGGTCGACAACCCGACACTGAGCCGCTTCTTCAGCCTGCACTACCTGCTGCCCTTCGTGATCTTCGGCGTCGTGTTCCTGCACGTCGCAGCACTTCACATCACGGGGTCGAACAACCCGCTCGGCATCGAGCCGAAGGGCCCGCAGGACACGCTGCCCTTCCACCCCTACTACACGGCGAAGGACAGCGTCGGGATGGTCGCCTATTTCGCGCTCTTCGCGATCCTGGTGTTCTTCATGCCGAACGCCCTCGGGCACCCGGACAACTACATCCCGGCCAACCCCCTGGTGACGCCGCCGCACATCGTGCCGGAATGGTACTTCCTGCCGTTCTATGCGGTGCTGCGCGCGGTACCGGACAAGCTGGGCGGCGTGCTGCTGATGTTCGCCTCGATCGCGATCCTCTTCGTGCTGCCCTGGCTCGACACCAGCCCGGTCCGCTCGATGCGGTTCCGCCCGCTGGCCCGGCCCTTCCTCTACACCTGGCTGGTCTCGTTCTTCGTGCTGCTCTACTGCGGCGGCAAGCCGGCGGACGAGCCCTACGTGACCATCAGCCGGGTCGCGACGGCGTACTACTTCCTGTACTTCCTGGTGATCCTGCCGCTGCTCGGCCGGCTCGAGCGGCCGCTGCCGCTGCCGGAGAGCATCGCGCGCCCGGTGCTGCGCGGCGGTGGCCCGCTGCCGGCCGGCGCCATGGCCAAGCCGATGGAGAAGGCCTGATGCGTAGCCTGAGAACGATCGCCCTGGCGGCCGGCCTGCTGGCCGGCCTCGGCAGTGGTCTGGCCCCCGCGCCGGCGCGCGCCGCCGGCGAGGCGCCGGCTCCGCCGAATGTCCGCTTCTCCTTCGACGGGATCTTCGGGCATTTCGACTATGGCGCCATCCAGCGCGGCTTTGCGGTCTACAAGCAGGTCTGCGCGAATTGCCACGCGATGCACCTGCTCTCCTACCGCAACCTGCGCGACATCGGGCTGACCGAACAGCAGGTCGCCTCGATCGCGGGCAGCTACCAGGTCCAGGACGGCCCGAACGACGAGGGCCAGATGTTCGAGCGCCCGGCCCGCCCGGCCGACCGCTTCAAAAGCCCCTTCGCGAATGAGCGGGCGGCGCGGGCGGCGAACAACGGCGCCTATCCGCCGGATCTGTCGGTCATTTCCAAGGCCCGCGAGGGCGGCGCCGATTATCTGCACGCACTGCTGACCGGCTACGAGGACCCGCCGGCCGGCATGACCATGATGGCCGGGATGAACTATAACAGGTACTTCCCCGGGCATCAGATCGCCATGGCGGCGCCGCTCACCAGCGACGGCCAGGTCGAGTATGCCGACGGCACCAAGGCCACCGTCGACCAGATGTCCAAGGATGTCTCCGCCTTCCTGCAATGGGCCGCCGAGCCCGAGATGGAGCAGCGCAAGGCGATGGGCGTGAAGATCGTGCTGTTCCTGACGATCCTCGGCGGCCTCGCCTATGCGGTGAAGCGGAAGGTCTGGGCGGACGTCCACTGACGCCCCGCGCCTGACACCAGGCTTGAACGCGGCCGCCCCTCGGGGCGGCCGTTTTTCGTTTGGCAGGCCGCTCGAGAACGTGCTTTTCTGTATGAATGAATACTAAATCCTATTCTGGCCCCGGCGGTCACATGCCGCAGCTGGACGGGCTGCGCGCCATCGCGGCGCTGGCGGTGGTCTACTACCACTGGTCCGCGCCCGCGGTGCCGGTCGGGAAATGGGGCGTGCAGCTCTTCCTGGTGCTCAGCGGCTACCTGATCACCGGCATCCTGCTCGATCTGCGACACAGTCACCTGTCGCCCGGCGCCGCGGCGCGCGCCTTCTTCGCCCGTCGTGTCATGCGGCTCTGCCCCGCCTATGCGCTCTGCCTCGCCATCGCCTTCGCCTTCGTCCCGCATGCCCGGGCGCATTGGGCCTGGTTCGTCAGCTACACGTCGAACATCCTGCAGGCGACCTCGCCCGACTACTTCATGATGACGCCGACCTGGACCCTGGCGCTCGAGCAGCAATTCTACCTGGTCTGGTTCGGCGTGGTGATGCTGGCGGGCTGCGCCTGGCTGCGACGCGGCATCCTGCCGATCCTGCTCGTCTGTGCGCTCTATCGTGGCGTGGTCTGCGCGCTGGGCGAGCCCATGCTGGTCTTCCTGCCCTTCGCCAATGCCGATGCGCTGCTGCTCGGCGCCTGGCTCCGGGTGGCGCGCGACGGCGCGGCGGAGGCGCCAGGCTGGGGCGGCGCGGCCGCCCTCGCCATGCTGGCGCTCGGCGCGCTGCTGACCTGGCGGCTCACCCCGGAGCACTGGCTGGCGGCGGCGCTGGTGCCGCTCGGCATCGGGCTGGTCTCGGTCTGGGCGGTGGCGCGCGGCCGCCGCGGCTTCGACGGCACGCTCGGGCGGATCCTCGGCCACCCGGCGGTCGTCTACCTCGGGCGGATCAGCTACGGCATCTACCTCTACCACATGCTGCTCGAGCTCTTCTCCACCCAGCGGGTGACCTTCCTCTGGCGCTTCGGCACCCGCGACGGCGGCTGGGACGGGCTGATCGGCCATACGCTGCTGGCGATCGGCTTTGCGGCGCTCTCCTACCACCTGCTGGAGCGGCCGCTGCTCGAATGGCAGCGCCGCGGCTACCCCCTGCCCTGGCGGCGCCCGCCCGCCCTCATCCCGGCGGAGTAGGCACCCGCCAGCGCAGCGCCTGGCCGCCGAAGAAGGCCTCGAGCGTCTCCAGCAGCACCCGCTGCTGGCCGCGCTGGGCGCTGATGGTGTGGGCCGCCATATGCGGGGTCAGCACGGCATTGGGCAGCGCCCTCAGCGCCGCCGGCACCCGCGGCTCCTCGGCGAAGACGTCGAGGCCGGCGCCGGCGATGCTGCCGTCCTGCAGGGCGGCGATCAGCGCCGGCTCGTCGATGACGCTGCCGCGGGCGATGTTCACGACGACGCCCTTCGGCCCAAGCGCCTTCAGCACCGCGGCATCGACGGCGTTGCGGTTGGCCTCGCTGGCGCGGACGCAGACCACCAGCACATCAGCCCATGCGGCCAGCTCGGCGAGGCTGCCGAAGTAGCCATGAGGCACGTCGTCGCGCCGGCGTCGGTTGTGGTAGCCGATCGCCATCTCGAAGGCAGCGGCGCGCGTCGCCACCCGCTCCCCGATCGCGCCCAGCCCATAGATGCCGCAGCGCGCGCCGGCGAGGCCGCCCACCAGCGGCATGCGATCCAGCCGCTCGTCCTCCCAGCGCCCCTCCCGTACGAAGGCGTTGCCCTGCAGCACCATCCGGTGCGCCGCCAGCACCAGCCCCATGGCGAACTCGGCGACGCTGGTCGCATTCGCATCGCCCGCATGGGTCACCGCGATGCCGCGCCCGGTGCAATAGGCCTGGTCAACGCCCTCATGCCCGGTGCCGTAGCAATGCAGCAGGCCGAGATCGGGGAAGGCGTCCAGCACTGCCGCGCCGTTCTTCCAGCCGCCAAGCGTGACCACCGCGCGCACGCCGCGCGCTTCGGCTGGGATCGCCTCCGCCGCCCAGGCGGCGGGCGGGCCGTGCAGCACATAGCGTTCCTCGAGCAGCGCCCGCAGCCGCTTGCCGATCGGAAAGGCGACGAGGATCTCCGGCTTGCTCATCGCCCGTCCGACGGCCCCTGGGCGATGGCGGGCGGCGGCAGGGCGGTGCCGCGCTGCATGGCGCTGTCACGGATCGGCCGCGGCGGCGCGCGCTCGCAGGCGATGGCCGTGAGCAGCAGGGCAAGGCTCATCAGGCCGAGGCGCATGCGCAGGTCTCTCCGCTTTGCACCCCTATGCCCTGCCGCCGCCCGGCTCGCCAGGGCCAGCGTCATGCGATAGGGAGCGCGACCACGCGAAGCGGAGCGCGCCATGGCGGACCTCACCCAACCCGTGATCGGCCTGATCGGCGGCTCGGGGCTCTACGACATCGACGGGCTCGAGGAGCGCGCCTGGCGCAAGGTCGAGACGCCCTGGGGCGCGCCCTCGGATGAGCTGCTGACCGGCCGGCTCGGCGGCGTGCGCTGCGTCTTCCTGCCGCGGCACGGGCGCGGCCACCCGACGCCGCCCTCGGCGCTGAACTACCGCGCCAATATCGCCGCCATGAAGATGCTGGGGGTGACGGAGATCCTCTCGCTCTCGGCGGTCGGCTCGCTGCGCGAGGACCTGCCGCCGGGCCACTTCGTCATCGTCGACCAGTTCATCGACCGCACCTTCGCGCGCGAGAAGTCCTTCTTCGGCGAGGGCTGCGTCGCGCATGTCTCCGTCGCGCATCCGGTCTGCCCGCGGCTCGGCGATGCGCTGCACACCGCGGCGACGGGCCTCGCGCTGCCGGTCACCCGCGGCGGCACCTACCTGGTGATGGAAGGCCCGCAGTTCAGCACCAAGGCCGAGAGCGAGCTCTACCGGCAATGGGGCTGCAGCGTCATCGGCATGACCAACATGCCGGAGGCGAAGCTCGCCCGGGAAGCCGAGCTCTGCTACGCGACCGTCGCCATGGTGACGGATTTCGACTGCTGGCACCCCGACCACGACCACGTCACGGTCGAGCAGGTGGTCAAGGTCCTGTTTGCCAATGCCGACAAGGCGAAGGCGCTGGTCAAGGCGGTGGTCCCCGCCCTCGGCGCGCCGCGCGGCGCCTGCCCGGCCGGCTGCGATAGGGCGCTCGACCACGCGATCATCACCGCGCCAGAGAAGCGCGACCCGGCGCTGATCGAGCGGCTGAAGGTGGTGGCGGGGCGGGTCTTGGGCTGAGCCCTCGGCCGGCCCTATCCTCCCGCCATGCAAACCACCTTCACGCCCGAGCAGCTGCGCGACCCCGATACGCGCGAGAGCAACGGCATCCTGCGCACCTGCGTGCATTGCGGCTTCTGCACCGCGACCTGCCCGACCTTCCTGCTGCTCGGCGACGAGCTGGATAGTCCGCGCGGCCGCATCTACCTGATCAAGGACATGCTCGAGAGCGGCCGGCCGGCGAGCGCGGAGGTGGTCAAGCATGTCGACCGCTGCCTCTCCTGCCTGTCCTGCATGACGACCTGCCCCTCGGGCGTGCACTACATGCACCTGGTCGATCATGCCCGGCGGTACATCGAGGAGACCTATGAGCGGCCGGCGCCCGAGCGCGCGCTGCGCTGGCTGCTGACGCGGATCCTGCCGCACCCGACGCGGTTCCGCCTGGCGCTGCTGGGGGCCTCGATCGCGCGGCCCTTCGGCCGCCTGATCCCGGGCGAGTCGATGCTGGCCCAGCGCATGCGCGCCATGCTGACGCTCGCCCCGCGCAACCTGCCGCCGCCGGGGCGGATGGAGCTGCCGCAAATCCACAAGGCGCAAGGCGAGCGCCGCGGCCGGGTCGCGCTGCTGACCGGCTGCGCCCAGCAGGTGCTCGCCCCCTCCATCAACGAGGCGACGATCCGGCTGCTGACCCGGATGGGCATCGAGGTGGTGATCACGCGCGAACAGGGCTGCTGCGGCGCCCTGCCGCACCACATGGGCCAGCACGACCCGGCCTATGCCCTGGCGCGCGCCAATATCTCGGCCTGGTCGAAGGAGATCGCCGGCCAGGGGCTGGATGCCATCGTGATCAACACCTCCGGCTGCGGCACGACGGTGAAGGATTACGGCTTCATGTTCCGCGACGAGCCGGGCGATTGGCCGGCGAAGGCGGCCCAAGTCTCGGCGCTGGCGATGGACGTCAGCGAGGTGCTGGCGAAGTTCGGCTATGCCCCGACCGAGCCCTCGCCCGGGCTGACCGTGGCCTATCATTCGGCCTGCTCGCTGCAGCACGGCCAGAAGATCACGGCCCTGCCGAAGGAGCTGCTGAAGCGCGCCGGCTTCGCGGTGGCCGAGCCGGCCGAGCCGCATATCTGCTGCGGCAGCGCCGGCACCTACAACATCCTCCAGCCCGCGATCGCCGGGCAGTTGCGCGACCGCAAGCTCGGCAACCTCAACCGCACCGGCGCCGACCTGATCGCGGCGGGAAATATCGGCTGCCTCACCCAGCTCGCCGGCGATGCGCTGCCGACGGTGCATACGGTCGAGCTGCTGGACTGGATGGCGGGCGGGCCGAAGCCGGCGGGGGTGCCGTGATCCCGAAACACTGGGAGCGGCTGCTGGTGCCGCTGGTCATGACCTTCTTCATGACCTTCTTCGTCTCGCTGTTCCTCACGCTGAACAGCGTCGGGCTCATCGAGGGCTTTTTCCCGCTCTGGATGGTCAACTGGATGCTGGCCTGGTGCTTCGCCTTCCCCTCGGCAGTCTTCGCGCTGCCGGTGGCGCGTCGGCTGGTCGGGCGGTTGACGGCGTGAGCCTTGCCGCCAGCCTCGAGCGCTTCGCCGAGCGCGCCGGCGACCCGGTCGCGCTCGTCCATGCCGAGATGGTCCGCCGCTGGCCCGACAGCGAGGCGCTGTTCGTCATGGATCGCGGCTTCCAGGTCCGCGGCCAGATGCTCGCCGTCGCCTTCGAGGCGCTGCTCGACGGCGAGGGGCGGCTGGCCGGCCTCATCGGCATCGAGCGGCTGAACCACCTGAACATCGGCGTCGATCCGGCGATGTTCGACGGCTTCCTGCCGATGCTGCGCGACCTGGTGCGGCAGACGCTCGGGGCGGAGTGGACCGCGGCGATGGCCGCCGAGTGGGAGGCCCGGCTACGGTCGGTCAGCTGAACGGGGCCCGGTTCACCTTTCCGCAAGTCTTCACCCCTACTCTGTTCGCAGGGTGCCTCGGTGCCCGACGCTCCTTGAAGCTGTCCATCCGACCTCGTCCGGCGCCCTCCGGGGTGCCTGTGGGGGCATTGCCGCGCGCGGGGTCGCCAGGCAGATTTCGGCAGGCGGCGAATCCCGGCCTCAAACCCCTAAATACTAAAATTTTTCGGTCCATAAGCCACTGATTTCGATAGAATAGAGCGCCATCGGGGAGCGACGAATTTGAGGCGAATTGAGGGGTTTATGCGCCTCAATCCCTAAAATCCGCGGGCCCGCCCGGCCCGCCAGGAGGTTTGTCCGAAAACGCCTACTGCCCATGGTTTGTCCGAAAGCGTCGATTGCCCAGGGTTTGTCCGAAACCGTCGATCGCCCGCGGTTTGTCCGAAAACCACCCGCGCGTGCCGAGACAGCCGCCGGGCCGCCATCACCGCCTGGCCCGCCCCGCCGGACCTGCCGCACGCGGTGGACGCCGCAGCCGATTCGCGGCACTTCGCGCGGCAACCCGAAGGAGTGCCCATGCGCCTCGCCCGCCGCGCCCTGCCGCTGCTGCTAGCCCCCTTGGGCGGCCCTGGCGTAGCCCGTGCCCAAATCGGCTATCCCGACCGGCCGATCAGCCTGGTCGTGCCCTTCCTCGCCGGCGGCAGCACCGACATCGCGGCGCGCATCCTGGCCGAACGGATGGCGCCGAGGCTCGGTCCGCAGGCCCGTATCATCGTCGAGAACCGCGCCGGCGCCGGCGGCTCGGTCGGCGCCGACTGGGTCAGGCACCGCCCGGCCGATGGCTATACGCTGCTGCTCGCCTCCGCCTCGGCGCTCGGGACCAACCCGGCGGCGATGCCGCAGCAGACACCCTACGACCCGGTCGAGGATTTCACCCAGATCGCCCTCGTCGGCGGCGGGCCGATCGTGCTGGTCGTGCCGGCGGCCTCGCCCTTCAGGTCGGCGCGCGACCTGCTCGATGCGGTGCGCACCAACCCCGGCAAGTACTCCTGGGCGACCAGCGGCGCCGGCGGCATCGGTCACCTGACCGGCGAGTACCTGAAGATCCGCGCCGGCGCGCCCGGCCTGCCGCTGCGCGCCGAGCACGTGCCCTATCGCGGCGGCTCGGCGGTGATGGAGGCGCTCGCCAAGGGCGAAGTGGACTACTCGCTGGAAGTCCTGGCCTCGACCGCGCCGCATCTGCGCGACGGGCTCTCGCGCGGCCTGGCCATCAGCGCGCTGCAGCGGCATCCGCTGTTCCCCGACATCCCGACGCTCGACGAGGTCGGGCTGCGCGGCTTCGAGGTGACCACCTGGAACATCCTGGTGGCGCCGAAGGGCCTCTCGCCCGCGATCGCCGAGGCGCTCTCGGTCGCGGTGCGCGGCGCGCTCGCCGAGGGTGCCACCACCGAGCGCATGGCCCAGGCCGGCGTCGATCCGGCCCTTGCCATGACCCCGGCCGAGACCCGCGCCTATCTCGCGGCCGAGGTGGCCAAGTTCCGCGGCATCGTCGCCGAGGCCGGGCTGAAGCTCGGGCGATAGAGCATTTTCATGTCAGGCGGATACGCCCGACGATTCGAAAAATGCGAGCAAGAAACGGTTGGACCGCATCGGCCCTACGCAGCACGGGTGAATGCGGTCCAGCGCGGCGCCGGTTTCCCTTGCGCAAGCGCGCGGGCGGCCCGACCTTTGGGGTCATGCGTCGCGCCCTGCCGATCTTCGTCCTGCTCGCCGCCGCCCCCGCGCTGGCCGCCGATCCGCCGCAAGGGTCGGCTCAAAACCCGACGCAGCGCGCGGCCGAGGCGCGCAAGGCCGAGCTCGACCGCGCCTTCGATGCGCTCCGCACCGCCCCCGACGAGGCTGGGGCGCTGCTGGTCGAGACCCGCATCCGCACTCTCTGGCAGCAATCGGCGGGGCCGGCGGTCGCGCTGCTGCTGCGGCGGGGCGCCCGTAACGTGGAGGCGCGGCAGGCCGAGGATGCGCTCGAGGATTTCGACGCTGCCATCACCCTGCAGCCGGATTTCGCGGAAGGCTGGTACCTGCGCGCCCAGGCCTATGCCCGGGCCGGCGATGCCGCCGCCGCGGGCCGCGATCTGCAGGAGGCGTTGCGGCTGGAGCCACGGCACTGGGCGGCGCTCGAGAGCCTGGCCGAATTGCAGGATGAGGCGGGCGACGCCGCCGGCGCACTGCGCGCCCTGGAGGCGGCGCTGGCGCTGAACCCCAAAATGGCCGGTGGCGAGGACAAGCTGAAGGAGCTGCGCCGCAAGGCTGAGGGCGAGGCGCTGTAGCCTTGCGTAACTGAAGGGTGAGCCGAGGAAACCATGCTCGGCTTGCATGACTGCATCCCGAACGGATGAATGGTTGTTAACCAGCCAGGGCCCATATTGCACTGCAACAGCGGCGGGCATGCCTTCGCCGCCTTGCAGGAGTTGAAAGACGTGAGCGATATTCTTCCGATGCTGCCCTACATCGTCGGCCTGCTGGCCGCCGCGGCGGCGATCGGCCAGATCAAGGAATAACCCCGCCGGCGCACGTCGGCGCAACGCGCGGATGGCGACGGGGCGTGGCAGGATGCACCTTGCCGCCATGCCAGACGCCCTGCCCTTCCCCGACCCCGACACCGCCCGCTGGGATGCCGTGCTCGCGCGCGATCCGGCCCCGGCCTGCGGTCCCTTCCTCTACGCGGTGACGACCCAGGGGGTGTTCTGCCGCCCGGGCTGCCCCTCGCGCCCGCCACTGCGGCGCAACACTCGCTTCTACCCGTACCCCGCCGCCGCCGAGGCCGCCGGCTTCCGGGCCTGCAAGCGCTGCGACCCGAAGGGCGAGCGCGCCGCCATCCATGCCGAGGCGATCCGCGCCGCCTGCGGCCTGATCGAGGCGAGCGAGACCATCCCCTCGCTGGCGACCCTTGCCGATCGCGCCGGCTATGCCCGCCACCATTTCCTGCGGCTGTTCAAGGAGATCACCGGCGTCACGCCGCGCTCCTATGCCGAGAACGTCCGGGCGCGGCGGCTGCAGGCGGCGCTTGCCGCCGGCGACCGGGTTGCCGAGGCGGTGGCCGGCGCCGGCTATGGCAGTGAGAGCCGGGTCTACGAAACGCCGGGCAAGGTGCTCGGCATGACGCCGGGCGCGGCAAGGCGCGGCGGCGCCGGCGAGGTGATCCGCATCGCGCTGGCCGAATCGCCGCTCGGCCCGTTGATGGTCGGCGCGACCGAGGCGGGAGTCTGCTTCATCGGCTTCGGCGAGGATGCCTCGTCGCTCGAGGGCGACCTGCGCCGGCGCTTCCCGCAGGCGCGGGTCGAGCCGGCGCCGGCGGCGCTCGCCGAGACGGTAAGGGAGGTGGTCGGCTTCCTCGAGGAACCCAAGGCCGCGCTCGCCCTGCCGCTCGACCTGCGCGGCACCGCCTTCCAGCGGCGGGTCTGGGAGGCGCTGACGCGGATCCCCTTCGGCGAAACGACGACCTATGGCGCGCTGGCGCAATCGATCGGCGCGCCGCGCGCGGTCCGCGCCGTGGCCCGGGCCTGCGCGCAGAACCACGTCTCGCTGGCGGTGCCCTGCCACCGCGTGGTCGGCAGCAATGGCGACCTGACCGGCTATCGCTGGGGCGTGCCGCGCAAGCGCGCGATCCTGGCGAAGGAGCGTGCTGGGCGCGCCGAGGCTTGCGGCGACGGCGCGGAACGCCGATCTGACTGAAAGCTTGACCGGGCTCCCTGCTCGGCTGGAGTTCCGCCCGATGCCGATCCGCCTGCCCTTCGACGACAGCTATCGCCATCTGCCCGCGCGGTTCTTCACGCGCCTCGACCCTCAGCCGGTCGCGGCGCCGAAGCTGGTGAAGGTGAACCACCCGCTGGCTGTGGCGCTCGGGTTGGATCCTGCGCTGCTGGAAAGCGCGGAGGGCGTCGCGCTGATGTCGGGCGCGGCGGTCGCCGAGGGCTCCGCGCCGATTGCACAGGTCTATGCCGGGCATCAGTTCGGCGGCTTCTCGCCGCAGCTTGGCGATGGCCGCGCGCATCTGCTGGGCGAGCTGGTCGGGCCGGATGGCGTCCGGCGCGACCTGCAGCTGAAGGGCAGCGGCCGGACGCCCTATTCGCGCGGCGGCGATGGCCGCGCGGCGATCGGGCCGATGCTGCGGGAATACATCATCGGCGAGGCGATGCATGCGCTCGGCATACCCACCACGCGCGCGCTGGCGGTGGTGACGACCGGCGAGGCGGTGATCCGAGACACTCCGCTGCCGGGCGCCGTCATGACCCGCGTGGCGCAGAGCCACCTGCGCGTCGGCACCTTCCAGTTCTTCGCCGCGCGCGGTGACGTCGAGGCGGTGCGGACGCTCGCCGACTACGCCATCGCCCGGCATTACCCGGGCCTCGCGGGCGATTACCGCGGTTTCCTCGAGGCCGTGATCGCGCGCCAGGCGGCGCTGATCGCGCGCTGGATGCTGGTCGGCTTCATCCACGGCGTGATGAACACCGACAACATGACGATCAGCGGCGAGACCATCGACTACGGCCCCTGCGCCTTCATGGAGGCCTATGACCCGGCGACGGTGTTCAGCTCGATCGACCACTACGGCCGCTACGCCTATGCCAACCAGCCGCGCATCGCGCATTGGAACCTGACGCGGCTGGCCGAAGCACTCCTGCCGCTGCTGGCGGAGGAGGAGGAGCGCGCGATCGGGATCGCCAAGGAGTCGCTCGGCGGCTTCGCGCAGGCCTTCCAGGCGGCCTGGCTGGCGGGGCTGCGCGCGAAGCTTGGCCTGCGCGCGGCGCACGAGGAGGATGCCGGGCTGATCGAGCGGCTGCTCGGGCTGATGCAGGAGGCGAAGGCGGATTTCACCCTGACCTTCCGCCGGCTCGGGGAAGCGGCGCGCGGCGATGCGACCGCGGCGCGGGCACTGCTGGGCGCGACGCCCGCCTTCGACGACTGGCTGGCGCAGTGGCGGATCTGCGAGCCCGACGCCGCGGCGATGGATACGGTCAACCCGATCTATATCGCGCGCAACCACCTGGTGGAGGAGGCGCTGGCGGCGGCGACCACGCGCGCGGACTACACGCCCTTCGAGTGGCTGCTGACGGTGCTGGAGAAGCCCTTCGAGGAGCGGCCGGGCTACGAGCGCTTCGCGCAGCCTGCGCGCGAGGACGAACGCGTGCTCGCCACCTTCTGCGGTACCTAGCCCTTCCCGAACCCGGCCATCGCCTGCTTCCACTCGGCGTTGGCCAGATTCTCCTCGATCGCCAGCAGTTCGGTCGCCAGCGCGCCGCGGGGATCGCGCGCGAGACCCTCCTCGATGCAGCGCTTGGCCATCCGCAGTGCCGCGGGCGGCGCCTTGGCGATGGTGGCCGCGATCTCCTCGAGCGTCGCCGCGAGCGCCTCGGCTGCGACGAGGCGCGTGACGAGGCCATGCGCCAGCGCTTCCTCCGCCGAGAGGCTGCGGCCGGTCAGCATCAAGTCCTTCGCCAGCCGCTTGCCGAGCACGCGCGGCAGGCGCTGCGTCGCGCCGACCGTGCCCCAGAGCGCCTCGGGCGTGCGGAAGCTGGCCGCGGGCGTTGCCACGACGAAGTCGCAGGCGGCGGCAATCTCGGCGCCCGAGCCCACCGCCGGGCCTTCGACCACGGCGATGACGGGCATCGGCAGCGCTTCCAGCGCGTTGTAGGCGGCGAAGCCTTTGATGCGGCGGGCGCGGATAGCGTCGTCGCTCATCCCCTGCCGCTCCTTCAGGTCGGCGCCGGCGCAGAAGACCGGGCCATTCGCGCGGACGAATATCAGCTTCGCATCCTCGGCCAGCACGCGGCGGCAGGCATTGGACAGCGCGGCGGCGAGCGCGAGGTTCAGCGCATTGCGCTGCTCCGGCCGGTTCAGGGTGAGCGTGACGACGCCGCGGTCATCGGCGGCGTAGAGCAGCGGTTCGGTCATATCGCGCCGGCCTCTCTGAGGGCGGCGATGCGCCCGGCGTCGTAGCCGAGGCGCTCGCCGAGGATTTCGTCGGTATGCTCGCCGAGCAGCGGCGGGCGCGCGACTTCCGGCGCGTCCCACCCGTCGAATTTCAGCGGCACGGTGAGCGCGGGGAACGTGCCCAGCGTTGGGTGCTCGAAGCCCTGCACCATGCCGCGCGCGGCGACGTGCGGGTCGGCCAGCACCTCGTCCAGCGCCAGCACCGGCCCGTTCGGCACGTCGACGGCATCGAGCGCGGCGACCGCCTCGGCGCGGGTCATGCGGGCGAGGGCTTCGGTGATACCGGCCATGACGCGCTCGCGCTGCGCGAGGCGGCCGGCGTTGCTCGCCAGGTCGGGGTCAGTTGCGAACTCGGCGAGACCGAGCGCCGTGCACAGCGGCACCCAGTGCTGGTCGCTCGCGGTGATGTGCAGGAAGCGGCCATCGCGGCAGCCGAAGCTCGCGGTCGGCACGCGGCCCGGATGCTCCGTGCCGAGCCGCGGCGGCACCTTGCCGAGCGCGAACCAGCGCGCCGCGGCGATGGTCAGCAGGGCGACCTGCGCATCGAACATCGAGACATCGACATGCCCGCCCCGCCCGGTTGCGTCGCGGCCCCGCAACGCCGCCAGCAGCGCGATTGCAACCCACAGCCCGCTGGTCAGGTCGGCGACCGGCAGGCCGGGCTTCACCGGCCCGCCACCGCGCTCGCCAGTCAGAGAGAGCATGCCGCCCATCGCCTGGAACACCGTGTCGTAGCCCTTGCGCTGGGCATAGGGCCCGGTCTGGCCGAAGCCGGTGCAGGAGAGGTAGACGAGGCGCGGGTTCACCTCGCGCAGCGAGGCGTAGTCGAGCTTGCGCCGCGCCAGCGTGCCCGTTGGAAAGTTCTCGACGAAGGCATCGGCCTGCGCGGCGAGGCCGCGGATGATCGCGGCGCCCTCGGGCTTGCGCAGGTTCACCGTGATCGAGCGCTTGCTGCGGTTGCAGCTCATGAAATAGCCGGAGACGCGGCCGCCAGGGCCTTCCGCGAAGGGCTCGAAGCCGCGGGTCTCGTCGCCGGCGCCGGGTTGCTCGACCTTGATCACCTCGGCGCCGAGCTCGGCCAGGATCATCGAGGCGAAGGGGCAGGCCAGTACGCGCGAGAGATCGAGGATCGTCAGGCCCTGCAGCGGCTTCATCGCGGCAGGCCCCCGGCGTTGATTTCCTGCTTGATGCGGCGGAGCATGTCGGGCGGATAGAGCGCCGCGGCTTCCGCCATGACACAGGCCTCATCCAGCAGCCGGGCGCGTGGCACCACACGATTCACCAGCCGCAGCGCATGTGCCTCGGCCGCCGAGAGCGTGGCGCCCGTCGCCAACAGCTCGAAGACGTCGCGCGGGCTGAGGTGGCGCAGCAGCATCGGTGCGACCAGCGAGGGGTAGATGGCGTGCTTCGCCTCCGGCCAAGCGAAGCGAGCCTCCTCGGCCGCCACTGCCATGTCGCAGCAGAGCGCGATCGAGGCGCCGGCGCCGACCACCGCGCCGTTCAGCGCCGCGACCACCGGCTTGCCCATCAGCCCGGGCGCGGCCATCAGCGCATCGGAGAGCGTGGCGCGCTCGGCGCGCTTCGCCTCGTCCTGGATCAGCGCGGCGCGCTCGGCGAGGTCGGCGCCGGCGCAGAAGCCGGGGCCGGCGCCGGTGATCACGACGCCCGCGACCGCTTCCTCCGCATCGGCAGCGTGCAGCGCATCGAGCAGGATGCGGACCAGTTCGGTCGAAAGCGCGTTGCGCTTCTCCGGCCGGTTCAGCGTCAGCAGGCGGATGCGGCCCCGCGTCTCGCTCAGCAGCACCATCTGGCCGGCTTCCCCCAAACCCCTTGGTGCGCGAAGCTAGACCCTGAGGAACCCCTGTCAACGGAGCCGCATGCGCCGCCGCGCCCTGCTCGCCACGCCCTTCGCGGCACCTGCTCTCGCGCAAGCCCCCTGGCCAACGCGGCCGGTGCGCTTCATCGTGCCCTTCGCGCCGGGCGGGCCGGTCGAAATCCCCGCGCGCTTCATCGCCGAAAGGCTCTCGCCGGAGCTCGGCCAGCCCATGCTGGTGGAGGCGCGGCCCGGCGCCGGCGGCGCGCTAGGCATCCAGGCGGTGGTGCAGGCTAACGACCCCCACATGCTGCTGGTCACGACCAGCGCGGTCGCGGTGCTGCCGGCGCTGATGACGAATCCCGGCTTCGATCCGCTGGCCGACCTGACGCCGATCAGCATGATCTCCGACGCGCCGATGGTGCTGCTGGTCAAGCCGGACAGCCCGCTGCGCGACCTCGACGGGCTGCTCGCCGCAACGCGGGCGCGGCCCGGCTCGATCAGCTATGGCAGTTCGGGCGCCGGCTCCACGACGCATCTCGGCGGCGCGCTGCTGGCGGTGGAAGCGGGGATCGAGCTGCTGCACGTGCCCTATCGCGGCGCGGCACAGGCCGTGAACGCACTCTATGCGGGCGACACGGACATGATGGTGACCGGCATGGGCGAGGCGATGCCGCACCTGCGCGACCGCCGGCTGCGTGCGCTCTGCGTTACCTCGGCCGTCCGCAGCACGGCGCTGCCGGATGTGCAGGCGGCGGCCGAGCGCGTGCCGGGCTACGCCATGACCATCTGGTATGCCATGCTTGGCCCGCGCGCGACGCCGCCCGAGGTGGTCGCGCGCCTCGCCGCCGGCATCGCACCGCTGCGCATCGGCACGCCGCTGGCGACGCGTATGCAGGAGAACGGCATCACCCTGCTGCTGGATGGTCCCGGGCCACTCGCCGAGCGGCTGGCGCGCGAGGTGCCGCAATGGAAGCGCGTCGCCGCGCTGACGAAGTTGAAGGCGGAATAGGAGCAATCGATGGCCCAGTTCACCGTCAACCCGAACCGCCACGACCCCTACAAGAATTTCAAGTTCCGCGTTGTCTGGGATGGCCGGGTGGTGGCCGGCGTCTCGCGGATGAGCGCGCTCAGGCGTACCACCGAGGTGATCACGCACCGTGACGGCGCCGAGCCCTCGACCACCCGCAAGTCGCCGGGGCGCACGACGTTCGAGGCCGTCACGCTCGAGCGCGGCGTGACGCATGACAGCGCTTTCGAGGATTGGGCGAACCAGGTCTGGCAACTCGGTGGCCAGCCGGAGGCGCGACTGAAGAGCTTCCGCAAGGATATCCGTATCGAGCTGCTGAACGAGGCCGGCCAGGTCGCCAGGGCCTGGCTGCTCTATCGCTGCTGGGTCTCGCAATACCAGGCACTGCCCGATCTCGACGCCAATGCCGGCGCGGTCGCGATCGAGAGCATCACCATCGAGACCGAGGGCTGGGAGCGCGACGTCAGCGTGGTCGAACCGGCCGAACCCTAGAGCGTGATCGGCGTAGGGCGGAACGCGCGGAGGCGTGAATCACGCGACAAAACAGAAGGCTGGACCATGGTCCGCGCTTCAGACCGCGCGGATCATGGTCGAGGCCATGCGCAGCGTCTTGCTGAACAGCGTCCGCCCGAGTAGCCGCTCCGCTTCGCGGCCCGCATCGCGTAGCGCACCAAGATCGAGCGCGGTGCGGTAGCCCATGGCATCCAGCGCAGTGACGAGATCCTCGGTGCAGGTATTGCCCGTGAAGCCTTCACCGTAAGCGATCCCGGCCGGATGCCCGCCCGTGCCGCCGAGCGCGGTATCGGCATGGGTCAGCCCGGCCTCGATCGCCGCCAGCGTATTGGCAATGCCGGTGCCGCGGCTGTCATGGAAATGCGCAATGAAGGTCGCGGTCGGCAGCGCGCCGTGCAGCCAGCCGATCAGGTCGCGCACCCGCGGCGGCGTAGCACTTCCGATGGTGTCGCCGATCGCGATGCGCGTCACGCCGAGCTCGGCGAAGCGCTCGGCATCCTCAAGCACGCGCGCGGGCGCGGTCGGACCGTCGAAGGGGCAGTCGAAGGCGACACTGATGGTGCCGACCATGGTGAAGCGGCCGCGGCCGAGGGCGGCCATCTCGGCGACATTGGCCCATTGCTCCGCACGCGTGCGGCGGAGGTTCTTGCGCGTATGGCCTTCGCTGGCCGATACCAGCAGCGAGATCTCCTCCGGTCCCCAGGCGCCGTCTTGCGCAGCGAGCGCGCGGCTCACCGCCTGCGGGTTCGGGCAGGTCGCCTTGAACAGCACGCCAGGACGACGGCGGACGCCCTTCAGCACGGCCTCGGCATCGGCGAATTGCGGCACGTGCTTCGGATGCGAGAAGCTGCTGATCTCGATCCGGCGGAAGCCGAGATCGGCGATGCGCTCGATCATCGCGATCTTGGCCTCGGCCGGGATGATCGTGCTCTCATGCTGCAGCCCGTCGCGGGCGAAGCATTCGCAGAGCACGACATCGGGCCCGGTCACGGCCTCACCCGTCATTGCGGCGAGGTCCGCCTCGCTCGGCAGGTCGCTCATGCTTGGAGGTCCTTCAGGATGGCGATCGCCGCTGTCGGCGTCTCGGCGGTGCGGGCGCCGGCCTCGGCAAGTGCCGCGAGCTTGGCGGCCGCCGTCTCGCGCTCGGCGCCGGCGAGCGCGCCGGCATGGCCCATGCGCTTGCCAGCGGGTGCGTGGCGACCGACCAGCATGGTGACGACCGGCTTCGGGCAGGCGCGGATGGCGTCCGCCAGCGCGTATTCCTTGTCGCCGCCGATCTCGCCGCAATAGAGGATGGCGCGCGTCGCATCGTCCTGCGCGAGGGCCGCCAGCCATTCATGCGGGTTGCGGCCGGCGATGGTGTCGCCGCCGATATGCATCACCGCGCGCTGGCCGATGCCCGCCACGGTCAGCAGCCGCGCCATGGTCAGCGTCAGCGTGCCGCTGCGGCACATCACCGCGACGTTACCCGGCGTGCAGAAGCTGGGCGCGATCGAGCCGAGCAGGCCCTGGCCCGGGATGCAGAGGCCGAGCGTATTCGGCCCGACCAGCCAGGAGCCGGCGGCACGCGCCGCGCGCGCGGCCTTCAGCGCATCGTGCACGGGGACGTATTCGGCGGCGACGACCAAGGTCTGGATGCCGGCGGCGGCGCGCACCGCATCCAGCACGCCCTCGGGCGGAGTGTAGATGACGACACCATCGGCGGGCTCCGGCAGGTCGCGGACATCGTCGTAGAGCGGCAGCCCGTCCAGCGTGGTGCCGCCCCGGCCGAGCGCGATGCCCGCGACCAGATTGGTCCCGGCATCCCGCATCGCAGCGACCTGGGCCTGGGCATACCGGCCGGTCGGGTTGAACACGACGACGCGGCGAGGGAAGCTGGCGAGGAATGGAAGTGTCATCGGAGGGAATCGTGCGACTGGCCGAGCATGATGGCAAGGTGCTGCTGCGCCGGCACGGTGTCCCGACACCCAGCAGCGAGCTGCTCGCGGGTGCAGCAACGCCCGCCCATACAGGCATCATGAAGGCGCAGGTGCTGGAAGGCGGCCGCGGCAAGCGCGGCCTGGTGCGGCGCGCCGCAGCCGGTGAGGCGCCGGCGGTGGCGGAGGCGATCCGCCTCGCGCTCGGCGATGCCGCGGCGCCGCTATTGCTGGAGCAGGCGGTTGCAATCGAGCGCGAGATCTACCTGGCGCTGCGGATCGACGGCACGGCGCAGGCGATCGAGCTGATGTGCGCGCCCGAAGGCGGCGTCGAAGTCGAGAGCGCCGGGGCGCTGCTGCGCGGCTCGCTGGACCCGGACGCACCCGGCGCGCTGGAAGACGCCTGGCGCATCCTGGCGCCGGGCTTCGCGCCCGACCTGGCGGCGCGGCTCGCGCGGCTGGCGCTGCGGCTGGCGCGCGCGATGGTGGCCGAGGATCTCGAGCTGCTGGAGATCAACCCGCTCGGGCTGCTCGCCGATGGCCGCCTCGTCGCCTGCGACGCCAAGGCGGTGCGTGACGATGCCGCGCTGTTCCGCCATGACGTGCCGACGTTGTCGGCGGCGCTGGAAGTCGCCACGCTGACGCCGCTCGAACGCCGAGCGCGCGCGCAGGGCTTCCAGCTGGTCGAGCTGCCGGGCGGGACGGTGGCGATGATCACCGCCGGCGCGGGTCTCGGGATGCTGATGCTCGACCTGCTGGCCGACGCCGGCTGCCCCGCCGCCTGCTTCATGGACAACGCCAATGGCGGGCCGGCCGAGACCATGCCGGAGCGCCTCGCGCTTGCCTTCGAGATCGCCGCCCGGCCGGAGGTGAAGACGGTGATGTTCTTCACGACGCTTGCCTCGCGCGGGCTCAAGGCGCGGGTCGAAGCGCTGGCCGCGGCGCTGCGCGCGAACCCGCCGCAGAAGCCCTTCTTCGCGGGGATCGCGGCCGGGCATGCGGCGCTGCGCGGCTATCCGATGGAGCAGGCGCGGGCAGATCTGGCGGCGGTTGGCGTCGCCGCGCTGCACGACAATCCGCACGACCTGGTGCGAGCGGTGGCGGCGGCTGTTCGATAGCGCTGCGATCGGCAGAGGCGGTCACGCCGAAGCGCATGCTTCGCAGCGTCAAACAATCTCCTGACCGGCCTCCAGGTCGATCACCGCCTCCCCCACGCAGGCCGGATCCTCGCCGCGCGCGACCTTCTCCGCCTCTCGCTTCCAGAAGCGGCGCATCATGGCGATGCCGCGGTCGCTGGTCGCCAGGTGCTCTTCGGAGTGGATGGTGATGGGCCCCTGCCCGACCTGCGCCTCCCAGTCGCCGGGGAAGCGCTGGTGCTCCTCCTCGGTCAGCTCGTTCCAGAGCTTGCCGTTCATGCGGCTGCGCATGCCGCTGATCTCCCCGGGCGTGCTGGCGCGGCCGGCGACCAGGATGGAGAAGCTGGTGTCGTCATGCGGCAGGACCCACCCGACGCTTTCCACCGCGCCCATCCGATGCATGCGCGGGGACGGCACCACCCGTAGCGTCGGCATGACGACTTCCGTGGTGCGGGTATGGTTGCGGCCGTCGTCCAGCTTGCGCAGCTGCGTCGACTTGATGCCGCGCGGCGTCGTCTCGAAGCTCACCTCCGGCATCGCCGCCATCGCCGCGACGAATTGCGCGCCGCTGAATGTCCCGTGCAGGATCGGCACGTGGTAGGGGTCCATCACGTTCTCGAAGTGCTGGAACCAGTTGCAGGGCACGACGCCGAAGCCGCCGGTGCCGAGGCCGGTATCGTCCACCTCGATGAACTCGCCGGGGCCGAGCTCTTCCAGCTGGCGGATGCGCGGCAGCACGGGTTGCCTCTCCGGCGGGCCCAGATAGGCGAAGACCAGGCCGTAGCGCTCCTCGACCGGGTACCAGGGCTGGCGGATGCGGTCGCGCTGCCGGCCGCCCTCGGGCTCGGCGGGTTGCTCCAGGCAATGACCCTCAACGTCGAAGAGCCAGCCATGGTAGCAGCAGCGGATGCCGCGTTCCTCGACCCGGCCGTAGTAGAGCGTGGTGCCGCGATGGCAGCAGCGCGCATGCACGAGGCCGGCGCGGCCGGCGCCGTCGCGGAACAGCACGAGCTCCTCGCCCAGCACGCGGACCGCACGCGGCGTCGCACTGGCGTCGGCGCTTTTCGCCACCGGGTGCCAGTAGCGCCGCAGCAGCTCGCCCATGGGCGTGCCACGGCCGACGCGCACCAGGTCGTCCAGGATGCGCGGCGCGGGCAGGTGATACGCGCGACCGTCCGTCATTCGACCTTCGCCCCCGATGTGCGGATCAGCTCGGCCCAGCGCGGCGCATCGCGCGCGACCGTCGCGGCGAGCTCCTCGGGCGTCGAGAGCACCGGCGTCTGGCCCTGCTGCACCATGGCCGTGCGCATGGCGGGATCACGCACGGCGGCAACCAGCGCCTCGCGCAGCCGCGCCACCGCTGGCGCCGGCGTGCCGCCGGGCGCCCAGGCCGCGACGAAGATCGGCATGTCGATCCCCGCGAAGCCCTGCTCGCCGAAGGTTGGAATGTCGGGCAGCGCCTCGCTGCGGCGCGCGCCGGTCATCCCGACCCAGCGCGCCGTGCCGGCCTCGAGCGGCGGGCGCGCGCCGACCGGGCTGCAGAAGGTGCAGTCGAGCCGGCCCGCCAGCATGTCGAGGATCGCCGGCTGCTCGCCGCGATAGGGCACGTGCTCCAGCGGCAGGCCGTGCCGCGTGCGCAGCACCTCGCCATACAGGTGCCCGCCCGAGCCGACGCCCCAGCTGCCATAGGTGACGGGCCGGCCGAGCCCGCGCGCCCAGGCGGCGAAGCCCGGCGCGTCGCGGTACTGTGCGGCGCCCGGTCCGATCAGCAGCACCGTGCCGAAGGACAGCAGCGTGATCGGCGCGAAATCGGCGGGGTTGTAGGGCAGCGTCGCGTAGAGCGCGGGATTGTTGGTGTGCGTGCTGTTGGTCGTGACCATGAAGGTCAGGCCATCGGGCGGCGCCTTCGCCACCATCTCGGCGCCGAGGATGGTATTGGCGCCAGGCCGCGCCTCGACCACCACGGGCTGGCCGAGTGTTGCCTGCATGCGCTCGGCAAGCATACGGTTCAGCACGTCGATCGCGCCGCCCGGGTTGAAGGGCGAGACCAGGCGCAGCGGGCGTTCGGGGAAGGTTTGCGCCAGCGCGGGCAGCGGCAGCAGGGCGAGCAGCGTCCGTCGCAGCATGGCGCTACTCGGGCTCAATGCCGGCGAGGCGGATGATGCGGCCGTACTTCTCGCGCTCGGCCCGCGTATAGAGCGCCGCCTGCTCGAGATCGAGCGCGGCGGGCTCCAGCGCCATCTCACGCAGGCGCCGCGTCAGCTCCTCGGTCGCGACGGCGGCGACGAATTGCCGGTTGATCTCGCGCTGGATGGGCAAGGGTGTCGCTGCGCGCACCGCCATGCCGAGATAGCCGCCGGTCTCGAAGCCGTCATAGAGCTCGCGCATCGCCGGCAATTCGGGCAGGCGCGGCAGCCGCTCGGCGCCGGTCACGGCGAGCGCGCGGAAGCGGCCGGAGGCGAGATGCGCATCGGCGGCCACCATGTCGATGAAGACGAATTGCAGCTGGCCGTTCTGCAGGTCGGTGATCGCATTGCCGATCACCTTGTAGGCGATCAGCTCGAAATCGAGGTTGCCGAGCTTCTGCAGCAACGCCGCCGGAATGCGCGAGGAGCCGTTGAACCAGCCGGCATTCAGCTTGCCGGGCCGCGCGCGGATATCGGCGATCAGCGCCTGCACGCTCGGCCAGGGCGCATTCGCCGGCACCATCAGGTAGGACGCGGTGATGCCGAAGATGCCGACCGAGGCGAAGTCGCGCTCGGCGTCGTAGCCCGGGCTCTTCATCATGTGCGGGTTGGCCGACATGGTGGTGGTCGCGCCCAAGGTCAGCGTGTGTCCATCGGCCGGCGCCTGCAGCACGGCGAGAGTGCCGACCACGCCATTGCCACCGGCGATGTTCTCGACGACGAAAGGCTGGCCGGTCTGCGCCTGCAGCTGGCGCGAGGCGAGCCGCGCGCAGATGTCGGAGGAGCCGCCGGCGGCGAAGGGCACGACGATGCGCACCGGGCGCTGCGGCCAGGGCGCCTGGGCCTGGGCCGGCAACGCAAGCAACGGCGCAGCGAGCAGACTGCGGCGCGCGACAATCATGGCGCTAATCCTCGACGGTATAGCCGGTGGCCGCGACGATCGGGCCCCAGCGGACATACTCGCTTTTCAGCCGCGCCGCGGCCTGGGCCGGCGTGCTGCCGAGCGGTGTCTGCTCGATCCGCGCGAGCGCCTCGCGCAGCTCGGGCCGGCCGAGCGCCTGGCTCATCGCGGCGTAGAGCCGGTCGATCACCGGCTGCGGCGTGCCGGTCGGGGCGAAGATGCCGAACTGCTCGGTCGCCACCAGCTCGCTATGGCCGAGCTCGCGCATGGTCGGCACCTCCGGCGCCTTGGGCGAGCGCTGCGGCATCGAGACCGCGAGCATGCGCACCTGGCCGCCCCGCGTCTGCTCGAGCACGTCGCCGAACACCGTCACGCCACCCTGCAGCCGGCCGGCATGGAGATCAGGCCAGGCCGCCGGCATGCCGCGATAGGCGACATGGCCGAGCCTGATGCCGTAGGCGCGCGCGCATTGCTCGGCCCAGAAATGCGGCGTGCTGCCGGCGGCCGGCGTCGCATAGGGAACCGCTTCCCGCTGGGTCTTCGCCCAGGCGACGAACTCGTCCCAGCTGCGCGCCGGATGCCCGCTCGGCACGGCGAAGGCGAAGCCGAACTCCGTGATGCCGGAGACCGGGACGAAGTCGTCGGCGACGTAGCGCATGGTCCGCTTGTAGATGTAGGGGTAGATGCCGAACATGCTCTCGGGCGAGAAGAGCAGCGTCGCGCCATCGGCCGGCGCCGACTTCACCGCCTCGATGGCGAGCCTTGCCGCCGCGCCTGGGCGGTTCTCGACCAGCACCTGCGGCGCATAGGTGCCGGAGAGCCGCTCGGCCAGCAGGCGCGCGACGATGTCCGACGCGCCGCCCGGCGGGAAGCCTAGGATGAAGCGTGCCGGCCGGTCGAGCACCTGCGCATTCGTGCGCAACGCGGCGAGACTGGCGACGCCGGCGAGCGCGCCGCGGCGGCCGATCCTGCAGGTCATCCCTCCCCTCCCTTTCTACAATCCGCGGAACCCGGTGGGACGCCCGAGATGGGCGCGCGCCGCATAGGTCGCGAACTCCTCGTATTGCGCCGAACTATGCGTGCGATACATCTGCACGTCACCGAAATAGCGCAGCAGCGTGCTGCCGGATTTCGTGTTGAAGGCGCCGCCGCGGTGGAAGAGGTCCTCGACCACCTCGGACGCCATGCGGCCGCCCTGCTGGATCATGGTCCAGAGCCGGAAATTATCCTCGACGCTGATCGGCGTGCCGTCGCGCGCCCAGCGCGCGCAGAGATCCATGTAGCGCTGCGCGCCGGCGAGCAGGATGGCTTCGGCGGCTTCCGCGCCCGCGATGGCGAGGCCGAGCGGGCGCTGCACCTCGACCCAGTCGGCCTTCAGCAGCGTCGGATCGAGCGGCGTGTAGCCTGAGAGTGCCAGTCGCTCGTATTCGTCGATCGCTGCCCAGGCGGCACCGACCGCCATCGAGACCAGCGTCGCGTGATAGGGGCCCATCAGGCGGCCGAGATACATCGGGTTGCCGTGCAGCCTGGTGCCAGGCGTGCCGTCCTCCATCCCCGCGGGCGAGCCGAACAGCGCGTGAAAGGGCACGGCGTGGTGCGCGGGGATGACGGCACCGGCGACCTCGATGCTGTTGGAGCCGCTGGCGCGCATCCCCAACACGCGCTCGCCGCCCCAATCCGGCAGCACGGTCACCGCCGCGCGCGGCACGACGGCCAGCACCAGGCGCGGCGGATCCTCCGGCACGCGCGCGGTCAGCATCACGTGGGTGGCGTACGGGATGCCGGAGCAGTAGTTCCAGCGCCCCTCGATCCGCCAGCCATCCGCGACCGGCGTCGCGGCTCCGAGCGGCTGGGCGCGGTGCGGTGCGATGAACTCGCCATCGCCGAACAGCTCGACCTGCGCCTGTTCCTCGTAATGCGAGGCCAGCACGAAGCCATGCGAGGCGCCGAGCGCCAGGCACCAGCCGGTACCGGGATCGCCGCGCGCGATCTCGAGCATGATCTTGTAGAAGACCGGCAGCGGTAGCTCGGTGCCGCCGAAGCGACGCGGCTGGGTCAGGCGGTAGAAGCCGGCATCACGGAAGGCCTGGTGCAGCGCCGGCGAATAGCAGCCGCGTTCGGCGGCCTCGGCGGCCTCGGCGGCCTCGGCGCGGATCTGCGGGCGAAGTGCAGCGGCGCGGGCGATGAGCGCCTCGGCATCGGGGATCAGAGTCACGCCATCCGGCATCTCAACGCACCTTCGGCAGCATGATGAACTCCCAGGGGCTCGGGAACTCGCCGACCGGTACCTCGATCAGGGTCGGGCCGTCGGTGGTGGCGAAGCCGCGCCGCAGCGCCGCGCGAAGCTCCTCAGGCGTCGTCACGCGCATCGCCTGCGCGCCGAAGCTTTCGGCCAGCTTCACGAAATCCGGGTTGCGCAGGTCGGAGGCGATGGTGCGGCCGCCGAAATTGATCTTCTGGAAGCCCTTCACATTGCCGAAGGCGCCGTCGTTGAAGACCACCGCGACAACGCCGATGCCGTGCTGCACGGCGGTGGCGAGTTCCTGCACGTTGAACATGAAGCCGCCATCGCCGTTGACCGACAGCACGGCCTTCTCCGGGCAGGCCGCCTTGGCGCCGAGCGCACTCGCGAAGCCCCAGCCGAGCGTGCCCTGCAGCCCGGTCGAGAGAAACGTCCGCGACCTATATGCCGGCCAGGTGATGCGCGAGACGTAGCCGACCTGGGTCAACTCATCGACGAAGATACCGTCCTCCGGCAGCTCCGCACGCATGGCGTCGAGCCAGGCAAGCTGCGGCGCGAGCTTCGCTTCGATGCGCGCCATCGCCACGCGCTTCGCCTCGGCAATCGTGTCCACGCGCCCCGCCCGCGCGCGGTTGTGCGCGCCGATGCGCGCGGCGAGCGCCGGCAGGATCGCCGCCGCGTCGCTGGTCAGCGCGACGTCGGGCTGGCCGAAGCGCGTCATCTCCTCCGGGTCGGCGTCGATGCGGATGACCTTCAGCGCCTTGTCGACGCCCCAGCCGCCGAGCGCCTGCTGCGCCCGCGTGCCGATGACGCAGACCACATCCACGTCCTTCCACAGCGCATGGCCGACTGGCAGGCGGATATCGAGCGGGTGCCGTGCATCCATCACGCCGCGGCCCATGCGGAAGGAGAGCACGGGCGCCGAGAGCGCCTCGGCCATCTCGCGGACCGTGTCGCGCGCCGCATGGGCGCCGCCGCCGACCAGCAGCATCGGGCGTTCCGCGGCGCCGAGCAGCTTCGCCGCCCGCTCGACCTCCTCGGTGTCGACCGGCGGCGGCTCCGGCACGGCAACCTTCGCCGGCGCGCGCACCGCGGCGCGCCGGGTCCAGACATCCATCGGCACTTCCAGCCCGACCGGCCGAGGTCGGCCGCCGAGCAGCTGACAAAAAGCCTCGTCGAGCAGCGGCGCGACCTCGGTCGGGCCCTTCACCACCGCATTCCACTTGGTCAGCGTCCGCAGCACGCCGGTCTGGTCGACGATCTCGTGCAGCTGCCCCGTCATGCGGCCGATCGCGTGCAGCGGGATCTGCCCGACGAGGGCCAGCACGCGCGCATTGGTCGAATAGGCGGTGGCGAGGGCGGTCGCCGCGTTCAGCATTCCGGGGCCCGGGACCACGCAGAGTCCCTGCGGCGCGCCGGTCGCCAGCGCCGCGCCGAGCGCCATGTAGGCCGCGCCCTGCTCGTGCCGCGTATGGATCACCCGCAGCCGGTTCTGGGCGTGATAGAGCGCGTCGAAGAACGGGTCGTTCTGCACGCCCGGCAGCGCGTAGAGCGTCTCGATGCCGTTGGCGATCAGGCCCTCGACCAGGGCCTCCGCCGTGTTCCGCCGCTCGGCCATGCCGTTTCCCCGTTTGTTGGGGTCATGCTGGCATGGCTTGCGGCCTGTGGGCTACCTCCGGCGCTGCGGCGGCGCGGCGGCCGGCCCGGTCAGGGTGAAGCAGGGGTTGCGCTCGGCGTATTGCCTGAGCGCCGGCGGCACCCGGGCCACCGCATAGGCCGAGCCGAGCTTCGCCCTTCCCTCGGCCGACCAGCTCGCCGGGCGGATGCTGGGGTTGTCGAAGCTGCCCCAGATGCGCACCGGGATATCCAGCGCGAAGGTCCCGGTGGTCGAGGGATCGGTGCCGATCAGCACGTCCATCTGGCTGCGCCAGATGTCGAAGCTGCCGACGCCCGACAGCGTGCCCTCGGCCGTGCGCAGCCGGATCGGCGCCGCCTCGCCGATGCCGGCGCGGATATTGGCGACCGCGAGCAGGCAGCTCATCGGCACCATGCCGGTCGGCCGGTTGAAGACCAGCGAGAGATCCTGCGAGCTGTACTTCAGGATCTCGCGCGCGATGCTGCCCTGGGTCAGCGAGATCACCGCCGAGATGTCGGCGCCGCCGGCCGCCTGCACCACGCGCTGGCCCTGCGCCGCGACCACCACGCGGCCGTTGATCAGCCCGGTGACCGGTAGCGGCCGGAGGCCGAAGGCGAGGCGCAACGCCTCGAGCTCGCCCTCGACCAGCTGGACCTGCGCGTTGACCTGCGCGCCGCCGCCGCGCGCCGGGCGGGCCTGGGCCTGCGCGGTGACCCGCGCGGTATAGGCGGTGAGCGCCAGCTCGCGCAGCGTGATGCCGTTCGGCTCGATGCCGCCATCGAGGCTGATGCGGCTGGCGCGAAGCTTGTGGAAGGCCAGCTCGCCGATCTGCAATTTCGCCTCGACCCGCGGGTCGGGGTTGGGGTCGAGGAAGAGCGGCAGGTCGGCATCCGAATTGTCGCCCGCCTTGCTGCGCAGCATGCGGTTGAGGTCGAGCCGTTCGATCGCCAGGTCGACCTTCACCGCATCAGGCCGGCCGGAGGCGCCCTCGACCAGTTCGAGCAGCGCGGCCCGCACCGGACTGCCGGCGAGCTGGCCATGGCCCTGGGTCAAGCGCCAGAGATCGCCGCGGTGTTCGAGCTGGCCTTCGAGCTCGAGCGTGGCGTCGACACTCGCCTCGGCGAGGCCCGCGAGCTTCAGCGCCTGCTCGACCGAGGGCGCCTTCAGCGTGAGGCGGCCGCGGGCACCCTCGACATTCAGCGGGTCGGCGAAGGTACCGGTGAAGTCGAGCTCGGTGCGGCCGGAGCCGATGCGGATCGCGGCCGGGTAGGGCGTCGCGGTCTTGCGCAAGACCTCGGTCGGCTCGCCCGTGACATCGAGCGTGACCGGCGTGCCCTGCCAGGTGCCCCGGCCCTTCAGCGCGATCCTGGCCGTGGCGGTCGGCGCGGCGAGGGTGAACTCCTCGATCTTCGTCGTCAGCGGGGTGCCGCCGGTGGTGCGCACCACGATCTCCGCGCGGCGCAGCACCGCATCCTGGATCAGCGGGAGGGTGCTGCGGTCGTCGGGCGGCGCATTGGCCGGCGCCGGGCCGGTGTCGTTGGCGCGCTTGCCGAAACGCCAGTTGCGGCGGCGCTGGCGGTCCTTCTCCAGCAGCAGGGAGAAGTCCTCGACCACCACCTTGCGCAGGGTGGGCGGGCCGGCGAGCAGGCTGGCCGGGTCGGCCTCGAGGCTGGCGCGGCCGAGGGTGACCATGTCGGGCCGTGTGCCGCCCGGGATATTGCCGAGCCTGACGCCCTGCACCTCGACGCGGAGCCAGTCGCCGGGCGCGACCTTCAGCCGCGCGACGGTCAGCCGGCGCCCGAGCCCGCCATAGAGCTTGCCGACATCGAGGTTGCTCAGCTCGAGATCGGCGGTGACGCGCGGCGGCGTGCTCGGCACGACCTGGATGAAGGGCGCCTTCAGGGTGGCGCCGGCGAGGTCGCCGGTGACCTCGGCGAGCCGCCAGGCGCCGTCCTGCCGGCCGAGGGTGCCGGTGACGTTGAGCGCGCCCTCGAGGCCCTCGGCCTCGGCGCCGATCAGCTTGGCCGCCGCGGGCAGCGAGGGGATGGCGAGGGCCAGCTTGCCGGCGACGCCGCCATCCTGGCGCGGATTGCCGACACTGCCGTCGAAGTCGAGGCGGTTGCCGGCGACCTCGAGCTTAAGCGTCGCCTTGGCGGGCTGGGCGGCGGTCGGGATGCCCTCGGTGCTGCCGGCGAGGGTGACCGGCGCCTCGTTCAGGCTGCCCTCGCCCTGCAGGGTGTAGTGGCCGTCGGGGCCGGGCGCGGCGAGGGCGAGGCTGGCGATCTTCGCGGTGACCGGCGCGCCGCTGCCGCCGCGCCAGGTCACGCTGACCTGGCGGAGTGTGGCGTCGTCGACATGCGGCAGGGTGGTGAGGTCGAAGCCGCCCGGCGCGGCGCCTGGCGTGGCCGCCGGCCCGGGCTGCAGCGCCAGGGCGGCGTCGGAAAGCGTCACGCCACGCAGGTGCAGCGAGCCGTGCAGCAGGGAGGCGAGTGCGACCTCGGCGCGCGCCTCGGCGATCTTCGCCAGGCCGTCGCCGACGGTGACGCCGCGGGCGGCGATGCCGAGCCAGGCGCCGGGGGAGAGGTGCAGGGTCTCGATGGCGACGGGCTGCCCGAGGGCGGCGCTGGCGCGGTCGGCGACCAGGCCGGCGAGGTTCACGCGCGGCAGCACGGCGAAGAGGCCGATCGCCGCGAGGGCGAGCAGGCCGAGGATGCCGAGAAGGACGCCGCGCACGACTCGCACACCGATTCCCCTTTCGCGGCGGACGCTAGAGGCGGGCGGGCGGGCAGACCAGGGGCGGCGGCGTGGCGGTGGCGGGCAGCGGCGGAAATCGAGTGCCGCGGGGGTGGGTGGCCGCGGGATACGGTTTTCGGACATTCCCCAGGGGTGGGGGGACGGTGCGGGAGGTGGTTCTTGGACAAACCGCGGGCGCGGAGCGGGGTGGGGAGGGCCGGAGGGGTTTTTTCGGACAAACTCCGCGCGGCCGGAAAATTTAGGAATTTTGGCGGTTGAAGCCCTCAAATTGGCTCAAATCGCTTCAATTCTGTCGGGCTAAATTTCTTAGGTCTTGTTTGATTTCAAAGGTTTGGGGCAGAATTTCTTGAGGAATTTAGGGCTTGTGCCCTGCTGGCGCCGGCGTGCGCGCGCGGAAACCCGGCGGTGAGGGGCTGCGGATGGACAGCTTCAAGGAGCGCGGGGCCACCGGGGCGGCCCTGGCGCAGACTAGGCTTGTCGGGGCTGGAGATCAAGGAATATATCCCTTTACGCGTGCTGGTGCCGGGGCCGTGGGCGGCGGCAGGGCGCGAGCGGGGCGGCGGCGAACTCGTTGCATTATCCTGCAATAATGCTGGGCTGGTGGCCTCGGGCGGTCGCGAGGCGCACGCCTCCCTCCCGAACCAGCCTCACGACGTCCCCCAGGCGGCGATTGCGCCCGAGCCACGCGCGGCAGCACTCCACCAGCGACCGTTGGGGCGACGCAGCAAAGCCAATTCGTCCCTGGACGTCCTCACCGCCAACGGGGGTCGGCCCGGGACCCCGCTGCACGCATCGCACCAATTGCCATGCCGATCGACGCCGGATGCGCGCGCCAATCGGCAGATCATCGCGTGTCCTTGGATCGGAAGGTCACGTCACCTTTGCGGTGCTACAGGTCATCGTCATCATAAGCTGAACAGGAAGGTCAAGCTCGGCGAATACATGTATTCGCCACCCTTCATTTTCACGAATCCCTTGAACTCGACATTATTGAGCAAGGGAGATGCCGCATCATCCCACACCTTCCTGATCTTCTGGTCGGTGGGATTGCTGGGGCCCTGCCCGATGACGGGGTCGATCCCCTGCGTTCCCGGCAGAGGAAACCCGGGATTGTTCGCCCAGGTCTGCTGCGTGAACTTGAACTGCTTGGCGATGGCCGAATTATACGCCATGAACAACAATCCCACGCCGCCGGTCGGCAGCAAGGGCGCGACTTTCGCGTTGAACTCCGCCAGCGAACCGGACTCCGGCAATTCGGCGGGGTGGAACTCCCGTTTCACGTCCTCGAACGGGATCCCGCGCCGGGGCATGAGGTGCGCCCGCTCAGCCGGCTCCGGCTCCGCCCCGCCGCTTCCGCGCGGATTGGTCTTCCGGATGTGCGCATGGAAAGGACAGCGGGATCCGGCGTCTCCGACATAGGAGAAATTATTGGCGGGTGGCCCGCCACGCGCCTCGTCCGACAGGGTCACGGGAGTACCGTCCTCAAAACGGCCGACGATCAATGCGCCCGCAAGTTCCCGGGCCTCGCCCGTCAGCCCGAGGACATCGGCAATGACCTGCTCCCGCGCCTTGAACTGCCTGACGTCCTGCTCGAGCTTGCGGAAGATGAACAGGCTTCCGAAGCTGAAGGTGTCCGCGGTTCCCGGGTCCTTCACCAGCGCGGCACTGAGCGGAAAGGCCGGGTCCCAGCGCGACGAGCCGGCGGTCGCCGTTTCCGCGTCGATGTCTTCCTGCAGGAGCAGGGGCTGGCTGCGGCCGTCGACATAGCCGAAATTCTCGATGCCTTCTCCGACTGCGTTCCGCAGCGCCTTGCCACGCTGCGTGTGGACGACCGTACCGCCGGCGTCGGTGATCATCGTCTTGATCGCCACAGCCACCGCGGCGGTCTGGCTTTCACTGTCGGTGCCGACCAGCACGAGCCCGTGCAGGTCCTGCTGGAACGGTGCCTCCCAGGTGTTCACGGCGGGATCGTTGAGCGCTGAGAGGCTCGTACTTGCCTTCATCCCCGCCTGAAAGTCCGGATCGGCGGGTGCTTTGGCCGCAAGCCCGAGGGCCTGGTAGCCCTTGAACGTCAGCGCGAGATGCACGAACGGACCACCGTCCTGGCCAGTTTCCTTGAACCGCTTGCTGTCGAGCAGTTGCCGATGGGCGCTGGTCAATCGCTCATTCGCGAGCTCACGCAGCATTCGCTTGGCGGCGAGCTGCTTCGCTGGGTCGAGCTTGAAGAAGATATTCGCTGTATAGTTGCGGCCATGGCCCTTGAGGATATTGCCTTGCAGGGCTTGCAGCATCTTGTTTTCTTCGGCGGTTGCCTTCGTCCAGGCAAGCGGCGCGGCCAGGTTTATCGCCATTGTTCGCTCCTCGACGCCGAAGCGGTACGTTGCACCTCGACAGCGCTGAGCTTGCATCCGTTGCTACATCTTTTCAACCAGTTTGAGCACCTCTTGATGATCGGATTCGGAACGAGCTGGCCGCCTGACGGGCAGCATCTTTGCGACGGCGCGGGCGAGGCTCGCGGCGGTCAGTTTGATCCGCTCGGTGTGCAGGAGGCTGTGACGGGGCGAGGCGGTCTGGCGGGGGATGCGTCCACGGCACCCGGGCCGTCGTCGCTCATTGCCGTCGCGTCCGGCACGCCGCTTGCTGCCCTCCTTGTGGCTCTGGAGGGTCCACGCATGTCCGACATCTATGCCACCCGCGGCTATGGCAGCCGCACGCTCGGCTTCGGGCGGAAGCCCGGCCTCGTGGTCGTGGATTTCCAGCGCGGCTTCGTCGACCCGGCCTTCCCGATGGGCGGCGCGCCGCTGGTCGATGCCGCGGTCGAGGCGACCGTGCCGCTGATCGCCGCCGCCAAGGCCGCCGGCCTGCCGGTGATCGCCTGCGTCATGAGCTATGACAGCCCGCGCGCCGCGCCGCACTGGAAGGTGGCGCCGGTGCTCGACCTGTTGGCCGGCACCCCGAGCGTGGAGCTCGACCCGCGCATCGCGGCGGCGGGGCCGGACGTGCTGCTGATGAAATCGGCGCCTTCGATCTTCTTCGCAACGCCCGCGGCGGCGATCCTGACGCGGGAGCGGGTGGATACCGTGATCGTCGCGGGCTGCATCACCTCGGGCTGCGTGCGGGCGAGCGTGATCGACGCCTTCTCGCTGGGCTTCCGGGTGATGGTGGCGCGGGACTGCGTCGGCGACCACGATGCGGTCGCGCATGAGCAGAACCTGAAGGATGTCGAGCGGCGCTATGCCGATGTGATCGACAGCGGCGCGGCGATCACCGAGATCGCGGCCTCGCGGGGGCGGAATGCGCGGGACTGAAGGGCCGGAGCCGGTCCCGCCGCGGCCCGTGCCGCGGCAGGACCGGCGCCTCGCTCGGCGCTGCGCTGCCCGTCAGTGCCGGCGGCGCAAGGCGCCGAGGCCAAGGAGCCCGGCGCCGAGCAGCGCCATCGTCGCGGGCTCGGGTACCGCGGCGCCGCTGGCATAGACGAAGCTGTAGAAGGCGTCCTGGGTGTTGTCGCCCGTGAGGCCCCCGCCATCTGCGAAGATGCGGATGCGGTCGGCCAGCTGGCCGGTGAACGCGATGGTCACCGTGTTGCCGCTGGGCAGCAGTATGCTCGCGAAGGCGCTGCTGGCCGCGGCGAGGCTCGGGAAGGTCACGTTCTGGCTGATCAGGCTCCCGCCGTCCTCGCGGAAGGACACGGAGCCGGCACCCACATGGGCGCCGAAGCCCGCGAAGGAGATCGCGTAGTAGCTGCCGAGGCCCAGGTTGATCGATGAATCGCTCGCGTTCAGGAACGGCGCGTTCAGCCCGGTATTGGCCGTGAAGGCCAGCGGGGAGGTGCCGTTGCCCGCGATGGTGTCGTTGATGTAGCTCCCGCTATTCGACGTGAAGCTGATGTCCGTGAGCGTCGCGGCACCGGCGGGCATCACCGCCGCGCACAGGATTGCGGCGCCGAGCAGATGTTTCGAGAAGTCACCTATGCGCCCGATTCCTCTGCTTTTGCGCCTGCGTGGCAGGCGTCCGGCTGGGAAGGAGTATTTCGCAATAATTGCCGACTGCAAGCGGAATTCGTTCTTTGGATCGCGAAGTCGGCAGCCTGCGCGGCCTGAGGGCGGTGCCGCCGCGCCGCCCGGTCCCGGGTACCCGGCGCGGCCAAACCTGTTACCCTCGCGCCATGCTCCACCCCGCCATCGGCACCATCACCCCCTCCTCCAACCGCACGGTCGAGACGACGCTCGCCGCCATCCTGCGCCACCTGCCGGGCGTCGAGAGCTGCGTCGCCCGCATCCCCTATTACGGCAATGCCGAGGGCCAGCCGCCCGACCGCTACGACCTGGCGAGCTTCCGCGAGGCCGCCTGGCTGCTCGGCCATGCCGGGATCGGCGCGGTCTGCTGGAATGGCTCGCGCGGCGCGACGCTAGGGCTGGCGGCCGATGAGGCGCTGTGCGAGGCGCTCGCCCAGGCCGCCGGCTGCCCGGCCACCACC
>Ga0114976_10000206_pt1 | contig 35294 bp, 32 predicted proteins | sample S_130805_EF_Meta_FD_87319 | JGI IMG/M metagenome (GOLD analysis project Ga0114976, IMG submission 87319) | Freshwater microbial communities from Lake Simoncouche, Canada to study carbon cycling - S_130805_EF_MetaG | ecosystem: Environmental > Aquatic > Freshwater > Lake | place: Lake... | reverse complement strand
GATTTTCATGAAGGTAATTACTATGCCCATCAAGTCACTCCTAGGAGAGGCCTACGCGTTGCAAGAATGATCGGTCATATTACGTATTTATCCAATGATGATATGGCAGAAAAGTTTGGCCGAGATTTAAAGCGTATTAAAGGCGATCCACAAGATTATCGATTTAGTTTTGATACTGAGTTTGAGGTAGAAAGTTATTTGCGCTATCAAGGTGAAAAATTTGCGGATTACTTTGATGCCAATACCTATCTTCTCATTACTCGAGCACTTGATTATTTTGATCCAGCTAAAAATCATGGCGGAAATTTATCTAATGCCTTAGCTGTCATGCAATCAAAATCTCTTGTCATTAGTTTTACAACGGATTGGCGTTTTGCTCCAGACCGTAGTCGAGAAATTGTAAAGGCCTTGTTAGATAACAAACATCCAGTTACGTATGCTGAGATTGATGCCCCTCACGGGCATGATGCATTCTTGCTCGATGACGAAAGATATCATAGTATTCTTCGCGCATATTTTTCTAAAATGCAAAAGGATTTAGCATGAGTACAAAAGTTCGTGCCGATTTTTCTGCTATAGCAAATTGGGTACAACCCAATTCGAGCTTATTAGATCTAGGCTGTGGAGATGGTGATTTTTTAGAATTTATCAGAGCACAAAAAAATGTGCAAACTTATGGTGTAGAAATTTCTGATTTAAGTGTTTTAGCTTGTGTAGAAAAAGGACTCGATGTAATCCAGCAAGATTTAGAAGCTGGATTAGCTTTATTCGAAGATCAAAGCTTTGATATGGTGGTACTTTCGCAGACATTACAAACGATTCATGAAACAGAGTCAATCCTAAATGAGATTGTACGAGTTGGTAAAGAATGCGTTATTTCATTTCCTAATTTTGCACATTGGTCGCACCGCATTGATATTCTTTTAGGCAGAATGCCTGTATCAAAATCATTACCATTTGATTGGTATAACACCCCTAACGTGCGTGTTTTAACCATTGCAGATTTTGAAGCATTAGCCAGTAAGATTGGCCTCAAAATCTTAGACCGCGTCATATTGCATGAAGGTAAAGAAATTAGTTGGGGCGCAAACCTGTTTGGAAGTCTTGCCATCTATCGAGTTCAAAGCGCCTAAAGAATGTCCAGTTCAACACCTGAAACAAAACAATCCTTCGCGGAAATTTTTAGCGCCTACACCCAAAAAATCACACTTCGGATGTTCTTTTTAGGATTTTCCGCAGGGTTGCCCTTGTTGCTGGTTTTAGGAACACTAGGATTTTGGTTAAGAGAAGCAGGTATTGATCGAAGTACGATTGGGTACTTGTCTTGGATAGGCCTTATTTATGGCTTCAAATGGGTGTGGGCGCCATTAGTTGATCGTTTGACACTCCCTTTTCTATCCAACTTGCTTGGTCGTAGAAAAGCCTGGTTATTAATTGCCCAGATATTGGTCATGACGGGTCTAGTCGGTATGTCGATATCTGATCCTTCAAAGCAAGTCAATGCAGTAGCATGCTTTGCTGTTTTAGTAGCCTTTGGTTCAGCTACCCAGGATATTGCCTTAGATGCATTTCGTATCGAGTCAGCCGACACTAAAATGCAAGGCGTGTTGGCGGCAGCCTATCAGACCGGCTATCGCTTTGCCATGATTTGGGCGGGTGCGGGTGTTCTTTGGATTGCTGCGCGAGCTCAACAAACTCCAGACAATGTCTATGATCATTATGGTTGGCAAGTCGCTTATTTATGCATGGCGGCTTCAATGTTAGTTGGAGTCATTACAGTTCTTTTTTCTAATGAAAAACAATATGTACCGCAAATGCAAGTGCACTCAATCAAGCAATGGATTCAAGTAGCATTTTTAGAGCCTTTTGCAGATTTTTTAAAAAGATATCAATGGCACGCCGTTTTAATTCTTGCATTAATTGCGGTATATCGGATTAGTGATGTGGTGATGGGAATCATGGCGAATCCCTTTTATGTCGATATGGGTTACACCAAAGATGAAGTAGCGAGTGTGACCAAAGTTTTTGGTGTCATTATGACCTTACTCGGCGCATTTATTGGTGGAGGCTTAACCGTTAGGTTTGGTATCTATCGTATTTTGATGTTGGGCGCCATCTTATCCGCAGCTAGTAATTTGCTCTTTGCTTGGTTAGCGACTCAGGGGCATGATTTAACTGGTCTAATTTTTGTGATATCAGCAGATAATTTAAGCTCTGGCATTGCCTCTGCGGCTTTTATCGCTTATTTGTCATCGCTTACAAATATTTCGTACAGTGCCACACAATATGCTTTATTTAGTTCAATGATGCTGTTGATTCCAAAATGGATAGCTGGATTTTCTGGGGTTTATGTAGACCATTTTGGGTATTCAACATTCTTTATTTCAACAGCAATCATTGGCTTACCGGTACTCATTTTAGTTTGGTTCGTGGGAAAATTTAATCTCATTGAGAGTAATGATTAAGCAGAAAATTCAGTTAAATCACAATCGTAATCAATGATCAAAGGGGCATGATCAGAGAAGCGCTCTTGTTTATAAATCTGTTGCGCTTTAGCGAATGATCCTAAACCACTGGTTGTAATGTGGTAATCAATCCGCCAACCCACATTATTGTTATAAGCTTGACCACGCTGACTCCACCAGGTATAACAACTGTCCGTGGCGTTTGGTTCAATTTTTCGATAGACATCAATAAAGTCTTCAACATCAAATAAATGGGTCATCCAAGCCCTTTCCTCTGGTAGAAAGCCAGAATTTTTGATATTACCTTTCCAGTTTTTTAAGTCTATTTCTTGGTGAGCGATGTTGATATCACCACATAAGGCAATTTCAAACCCTTGCTTTTTTAAGTCCAAAAGATGAGGCAAAAAGACATCTAAAAACCGAAATTTTGCAGCTTGCCGATCTTCAGAGCTTGATCCTGAAGGAAAGTAGACCGAGATAATCCATAACTTGCCAAAGCGCAGAGCCGTATATCGCCCTTCATCATCAAATTCTGCAACACCAAAACCAGTAGTTACCTCATCGGGGACATGTTTGGAATAAACGCCTGTACCGCTATAGCCCTTTTTTTGTGCACAATGAAAATACGATACGTAATTTAACTGCGAAGTTAAATCCGTTGATAAATCATCGAACTGTGCTTTAATTTCTTGTAGGCAAATAAAGTCGGCTTGAGTACTTTTCATCCACTCAAAAAAGCCTTTTTTTGCCGCAGATCTTATACCATTCACATTTGCAGTTATTATTCTTAACATGAAACCTCATTCCTCTGAATTTATTGAATTTGCACTCCAAGCCAAAGTACTTTCTTTTGGAGAATTTAAAACTAAAGCAGGCCGTCTTTCACCCTATTTTTTTAATGCCGGTGATTTTAATGATGGCGCAAAATTAGGTGCTTTAGGTGAATTTTACGCTCGCACTTTACTCTCTGCACAAATCGAATTCGACATGTTATTTGGGCCCGCATATAAAGGTATTACATTATCTGCGAGTACCGCTATTGCTCTTGCTAATTTAGAAAAGAACGTGTCATTTGCCTATAACCGTAAAGAGGCAAAGGATCATGGTGAGGGTGGGGTTTTAGTTGGCGCACCTCTGCAAGGGAGAGTCGTGATTGTTGATGATGTAATTTCCGCAGGAACATCAGTACGTGAGTCGGTTGAGTTAATTCAAAAAGCAGGAGCAACTCCTTGTGCTGTATTAATTGCTTTAGACCGGATGGAAAAATCTGGAAATGCTATTGATATTGGTGAATTCTCTGCAGTACAGGCTGTTCAAAAGGATTTTGGTATTCCGGTGATTGCGATAGCTAATCTTGCGGATCTCTTACAGTTTTTAGAGAAAACAAATGACAATGTTCTGAAAGAACATCTACCTAAAGTACAGGCATATCGTCATCAATATGGCATTAATTAAAAAGGCGCTTAGGTAAGCGCCTTTCAATTAGCCTCAATCAAATTAGGCCGTTTGATTAATCTCTGCAAGTTTCTTCTGAATAGCAATCGTATCGAGTTGCTGAAACGGTAAGGAGGCTAGAATTTCCATACGCTTTTTTAGCCCAACCATCACAGCACGCATTGCACGACGTTTGACATCATCACTTCCTGTGAGATTGGATGGGTCCGGGAATATCCAATAAGCACTTGCTGGATTTCCAGGAAGATGAGGAATCGCTTCGCCATTGGAAGGATCATACAAAGAAATAATAAAATTCATGGTTGGGGCATCTGGAGCATTAAACTCTTCCCAGCTCTTGCTACGAAGATTATCCCTTGAATACTGAAGCTCATCTGCTATCTCTAGGGCGAATGGACTAACAGAATCTTGCGGGTGTAAACCAGCAGAGTAGCCAACAAATTTACCGCTAAGGTGAGTAGAAGCAACTGCTTCGCCAATAATTGAACGAGCTGAATTATGGGTGCAAATAAATAGGATATTGTATTTAGACATAAAAACCTTATTTGTATGAAATCCATTCAACGAACATGAAGAACAGATGTTTAATTTAGTCTATCAGTATGAATAATTCGTTAAAAGTATATAAAAAAACAAAAAACTCAATTAAATCAGCAAATTAAATCTCAATAATACCTTCAAAAACAGTTGTGGCAGGGCCTGTCATGATGACGTCTGCAAGAAGGCCCTGTTTTGCATATTGCCAATCAATCTCCAGCAATCCACCAAGGGTTTGAACACAGACTGGTGAGTCAACGAGATTTTTTAAGATGACGGTTACTGCTGCAGCACACGCGCCAGTGCCACAGGAAAGAGTTTCACCAGAGCCTCGCTCGAATACTCTGATGTTGATATGACTACGATCCACTACTTCGACAAAGCCAACATTGACTCGCTTAGGAAAGCTTGGATGATTCTCAATTTCTGGACCAATTTGGCTGACTAAAGCCGTTTCTACCGATTTTACCAATTGGACTGCGTGAGGATTGCCCATAGAAAGTGGAGTAATCCAAACACTTGATTGTATTAAGGGTAATTTAAATTCAGTAATGGGCCCAATCACTTGTGTATCAAAATTGCCTGGAATGAAAGGAATCAAGTCATGCTCAAAAATCGGTGATCCCATGTTGACCCTAACGCGCTGGTCTTCCTGCTCAGTCAGAGTGATGACGGTGTGTGCAACTTCGACCCTAATTTCTTTTTTGGAAGTTAGCCCTTTTGCACGAACAAAACGTACAAAACATCTTGACCCATTACCGCATTGTTCTACTTCAGAGCCATCGTGATTGATGATGCGATAACGAAAATCCGCATCTACTTTGGTGGGAGATTCGACCAGTAAAATTTGATCAGCGCCAATACCTAATTGACGATTGGCTAAAAAAATCCAATCGTCAGTAGTTAATTTGCTAACATCTTGCTCAATGGCATCAATGACAATAAAGTCATTTCCTGCCCCATGCATTTTTGTAAAGTGAAGTTTCATCAATAAAACCTAGCTTGACCCTCAGGCCTATTTTTAAACCGTTTATGAACCCAATAATACTCTTCTGGACGAGGAATGATTTGCGCCTCAAAGAATTGATTGAGTCGCAGGGTGTCTTCCACCTCGTCATCTGTAGGAAAGTTTTCTAGCGGCTTACCGATATGAACGGTATAAGATTTTCCATCAGGATTTAACGTTGTAATGACAGGGCATACTTCCGTTTGAACAATTTTTGCCATTCGAGAAATGGAGGTCACTGTACAGGTTGGCACACCAAAGAATGGCACAAATACGGAGTCTTGTTTACCAAGATCCATATCAGGAGAAATCGCAACTGCTTGATTGGACCGAATCGCACGAATCATTTCTCTGGCATTTTGTTGCCGAAGAATCATTCTTCCACCAAAACGCTCTCGCCAATGTTTAATTTTTTGATCAAAAAAATCATTTTTCATTTTGATGTAAAGAGTGATTGGGCTTTGCAACCCTCGCTTATTTAAATAAAGTGAAATACCGATTAACCCAGCTTCTATACCCAAGAGATGCATACTAAAAAATAGACGCGATTTACCATCAGCCATATCGATATCAGATTTGACTTGCACGAGTTGTTCAATTTGTGCCTCAGAGCCTAACCATAAGTATCCGCGCTCGGTAATTGATCGTCCAAATAATTGCCAATGTTTGAGCGCTAATTTCTTTAACTCTTGTTCAGACAAATAAGGAAAGCAAAGCTTTAAGTTAATATCCACCACTTTTTTCCGCTCAATTGGTAGTTGATAGGCAATCCAACCCAGTGCATCACCAATGGCATGGTTCACGGAAATAGGTAGAGCGTTGAGGAAATATAAAAAACCCAAGCCTAAATAATTAAACATGTGCTTCACGACTTTCATCCTGAAGGGGGGAGTGGTGCACCTGCTGGGTGCTTATATCTTTTGTACATCCAAAGATATTGTTCAGGGTTTTGAATTATCACTTGCTCTAGAAAATGATTAAGTTGCGTGGCTGCTGCAACGGGGTCACTTTGAAACGGTTCCGTCATTCTCTGGGCAACCACAGACCAACCAGAGCCATGAGGTTGACGAATCGCAGAAAAAACAATTGTGGGTATATTATTTTTTAGTGCAATCTTTGCAGGTAAAACTGCTGTATAGGCAGGTTTACCAAAAAATGGTGCCCAAACACCTTCCCCATTTCCTGGCACTTGATCAGGAAGGATTCCGACGGCTTCACCTCGCACTAGGGCGCGAGCAATTTGTCGAACTCCTTGCATATTTGCGGGTACAAAGTTCATACGGGGATGCGCTCTACCTTTTTCAATCAGGTCATTTAGCCAAGTTTGTTTAGCCGGTTTATAAATAATCGTTGCCGGAAAATACTCCGCTAAGACGCGGGGAATCATTTCAAAGGCACCTAAATGAGGCGTTAACATTAAAAGTCCCTTACCCTCAGCCATGGCGTTTTCGACAACATCCCAGTGAATCAATTCTGTTTTTTTAAGGGCCTCTTGCGGGTGTTGCCAAATCCAAAGACTATCTGTTAACATTTTTCCCGCAGATTTGGCAACTTCTTTGGGGCTGACTTGTAAGTTATAGAGCTTGTGGACATATGACAAATTTTCAAGGATCAAGGCCTTATCTTTTGGTGAGAACCAATACGTCAAAAGACCTAAAAAAGCACCTACAGACTGTAGATACCGAAGAGGAAGTCGACCGATAAGATGAATTAATCCATGCATTCCCTCTATGATATGCAAAAAACCATGAAGTTTGAAAAAAATCAAAAGAATCGTTATACTCCAAATATCGCCGAGTTAAGACAACTTGCAGGGCGACTATAAATTCTGCTAAAGCGTCGCCGTATAGGTAGTTCGGCACGTGTTGTCGAATTTTTAACAAAGGAACCTATATGGCAAATGATTATTTTTTCACATCTGAATCTGTATCTGAAGGACATCCTGATAAGGTCGCAGACCAAATTTCAGACTCTATTCTCGATGCAATTCTTGCGCAAGATCCAACGGCAAGGGTCGCCGCAGAAACTCTCTGTAATACCGGTTTAGTTGTACTCGCTGGTGAGATCACCACTACAGCAAACGTGGATTACATTAAAGTTGCTCGAGAAACTCTTCGTGAAATCGGCTATGACAATACGGATTTTGGTATTGATCATCGTGGTTGTGCAGTTTTAGTTGCATATGACAAGCAAAGTCCAGACATTGCTCAGGGCGTTAACAAAGCAGAAGATGATCCTTTAGATCAAGGGGCTGGCGACCAAGGTTTGATGTTTGGCTATGCGGTGGATGAAACACCAGAACTTATGCCAATGCCGATTTATCTTTCGCATCGTTTAGTAGAGCGTCAATCACAATTGCGTCGAGATGGAAGACTCAATTGGTTAAGACCTGACGCTAAATCCCAAGTTACTTTGCGCTATGTGGATGGTCGTCCTGACTCAATCGATACGGTTGTTTTGTCGACTCAACACTCCCCTGAGATGGAGTTAGATAAATTGCGTGAAGCCGTGATTGAGGAAATTATTAAACCAGTATTGCCAAAAGAACTCATCAAGGGTGAAATCAAGTACTTGGTTAATCCTACAGGTCGATTTGTGATTGGTGGACCACAAGGTGATTGTGGTTTAACTGGTCGTAAGATCATTGTTGACACCTATGGTGGTGCTGCACCTCACGGCGGCGGAGCATTTTCTGGAAAAGATCCATCTAAAGTAGACAGATCTGCTGCTTACGCGGCACGTTATGTTGCAAAAAATGTTGTTGCAGCAGGCTTAGCTTCCAAGTGTTTGGTTCAGGTTTCTTATGCAATTGGTGTAGCAAAGCCAACTTCAGTGATGGTGAGCACCTACGGAACTGGCAAAATATCTGATGAGGAAATTTCAAGGTTAGTGAGCGAACACTTTGACTTAAGACCAAAAGGTATAGTAAAAATGCTAGATCTTCTTCGCCCAATTTACCGTAAAACAGCTGCATATGGTCACTTTGGTCGTGAAGAGCCAGAGTTTACTTGGGAAGCTCGGGATCGTGTCATCGCATTGAAATCTGCCGCAGGTTTATAATAGTATTCATTCTCCAAGGAGCGTTGCGAGGTTAACTTAGATGATTTACATCTAAGTTACCCCAGGCTTGGAGGGACTCTAGATAGAGTCTATGCAACGGCGCTCACTAACCTTTTGAACTCTTGGTTGGTGGGCTTTCAATCTAGCCTCCCTAAGATTTCTGTAAATTTTGGAGAGCTGCATGAATTCTGTATCAAATACTAAAAACGACTACGTCATTGCCGATATCACATTAGCTGATTTTGGACGTAAAGAAATCGCCATTGCTGAAACAGAAATGCCAGGACTTATGGCAATTCGTAAAGAATATGAATTAGCCCAGCCACTCAAAGGCGCTCGTATTACAGGTTCTTTACACATGACGATTCAAACTGCCGTATTAATCGAAACATTAGAGGCTTTGGGTGCCAAAGTACGTTGGGCATCATGCAATATTTATTCAACCCAAGATCATGCTGCTGCAGCAATCGCGGCAAATGGCACACCAGTATTCGCCATTAAAGGTGAAACTTTAGAACAATATTGGGACTTTACACACCGCATTTTCGAATGGGCTGATGGTTCTTACTCCAACATGATTTTGGATGATGGTGGTGATGCAACTTTGTTATTGCATCTTGGTGCAAGAGCAGAAAAAGATATTACTGTTTTAGATAATCCAACGAGCGAAGAAGAAACGATTCTTTACGCATCCATCAAAGCAAAACTTGCAATAGATTCAACTTGGTATTCTGTTCGATTGGCTGAAGTTAAAGGCGTTACTGAAGAAACTACTACTGGCGTACATCGTTTGTATCAAATGTTTGCTAAAGGTGAACTGAAGTTCCCCGCAATTAACGTCAACGACTCTGTAACAAAGAGCAAATTTGATAACTTATATGGTTGCCGCGAATCTTTAGTTGATGCGATTAAGCGCGCAACAGATGTGATGATTGCTGGCAAGGTAGCTGTTGTTGCTGGTTATGGTGATGTTGGTAAAGGATCTGCTCAAGCGTTAAGAGCATTATCTGCGCAAGTTTGGGTAACTGAAGTTGATCCGATTTGTGCATTACAAGCAGCGATGGAAGGTTACCGTGTTGTAACGATGGAATATGCCGCTGATAAAGCTGATATTTTTGTTACAGCAACTGGTAATTATCATGTGATTACACATGACATTATGCTCAAGATGAAAAACCAAGCCATTGTCTGTAATATTGGCCACTTCGATAACGAAATTGATGTTGCAAGTGTTGAAAAATATCAATGGGATGAAATCAAGCCACAAGTTGATCACATTATTTTCCCAGCGCAAAATGGTCAGCCAGAAAAAAGAATTATTCTGTTAGCAAAAGGTCGATTAGTCAATTTAGGTTGTGGAACAGGTCACCCATCTTTTGTGATGAGCTCCTCATTTGCCAATCAAACGATTGCGCAAATCGAGTTATGGACAAAAGCAAATACAAATGAGTATCCGATTGGCGTTTATACACTTCCAAAACATTTGGATGAAAAAGTGGCAATTTTGCAATTACAAAATTTAAATGCAGAATTAACCGTTCTTACCGATCAACAAGCGAATTACATCGGCGTGAACAAATCTGGTCCATTTAAACCAAATCATTACCGCTATTAATCCAATGAGCCTACTCGATAATATTGAACTCAGTGCTGAGTTTTTCCCACCCAAGACAGAAGAGGGGGCGGAAAAGCTTCGCGCTGTAAGAGGCCGATTGATTCAGGAGTTAGCCCCTAGCTTTTTCTCAGTAACATTTGGGGCTGGTGGCTCAACTCAAGATGGGACGATGAATACCGTTCGCGAGATTCATGAAGGTGGTATTTCTGCAGCCCCGCATTTATCTTGTGTTGGCAGCACCAAGGCAAAGGTGTTGGAATTATTGCATCAATACCAAGCCATTGGGATCAAAAGAATTGTGGCACTGCGTGGTGACTTACCATCGGGTATGGGTAACTATGGTGAGTTTAATCATGCCAATGAACTCGTTGCCTTTATTCGAGAAGCTACAGGTGATTGGTTTCATATTGAAGTTGCAGCTTATCCAGAGTTTCATCCGCAAGCAACATCGGCAGTTGACGATATTGAAAAGTTTGTTCAAAAAGTACAAGCGGGCGCCAACTCTGCCATCACACAGTACTTTTTCAATTCAGACGCGTATTTTCAGTTTTTAGAAGATGTCGGTAGTTATGATGTTCATGTGCCCATTATTCCGGGGATTATGCCTATCGTAAGTAGTACACAATTGATTCGTTTTTCTGATGCTTGTGGAGCTGAGATTCCTCGCTGGTTACGCAAGCGCCTTGAAAGCTTCGGTGATGATACCCAATCCATCAAAGCCTATGGATTAGATGTGATAACAGACCTGTGCCATCAGCTCATTGCTGGCGGTGCTCCAGGTCTTCACTTCTATACCTTAAATATGGCGGAACCGACGATTTCTATTCTGCACAACTTAGAAGATTAATCAAAGTTAAAACGTAAACCACCATCCTCAATGAGTATTGAGGATGGTGGTTTTTTTAACATCTTGAGATCAGAGCTTGATAGCTCATACACCACTTGTTGATTAAATATGGGACCTAAAAAAGGACTTAATTGTTTTAAAAGAAGATTATCTTTTTCATTTAAAACATCAAGATTGATTGAAGATAACTTGGGATCCAACAAAGCAATTTGATAGGTTTTTGGATCATATTGAAATGAAGAGTCTAGAGCTAACTCTCCCTTTACTGGTTTTTGATTCGGAACAGAAATGTCAATATTGCAATTTAAATACAGTCTTTGCCCTTTTTTAACAAAATCTAATACTGGATTAGAGCATTGAATAGTAAAGAATAAAAAATTCTTCGTAAACGGGGAATGATGAATGAGATAAAGATTGATCAATCGACCAGGAATATAGTAAGTAGATTGCGCAAGACTAATCCTAGGTCTCAGTAGCAAACAAGCACCAACCATTACAGCTGATTTTTTGAACAATTGCCGCTTTAATACATCCATTTTTATGAGATTGTTAAAGGAGCTAGGAAATAATTAGATTCAGTAATGATGCCATCTAAAGGATAGTCATGTGCTTGAGGAATCCAATCTGCAGAGGGTACTTGTGAGAATTCAAAACCAATACCGATACAAATGGGGCGACGACCTATCTTTTCCCATGACTGAATCGTTCGATCATAAAAGCCACCACCATAACCAAGCCGCCAAACTTTATTAGTACTCTTTTGCCAGCCCACGCAGGGTATAAAGATCAAATCTACATCTAAAATAGCTGTTCCATTGGGTTCAGCAATATTTCCAAAACCTTTCGTCATGGCAGAAGTAGGCGTCCATTCATGAAATGTAAGTATTTGGCCTCTTTTACAAATCGGTAATGCTAATTTTCTAGAGGAGTTTTGCTTGTGCCATTCAAGAAGTGTGTTCGTAATCGAAGGCTCACCGCGAATAGGCCAATAAAATCCAACATGAAGCACTTGTTTCGAAGAGGTTTTAATTATCTCTTGCAACAAAAACAGCATGTTTTTATTCAAAGAATCCATAGATAAGAGATAATGAGTTTGATCCTTTTGCAAATCAAGCCTTTTTTCAATGAAGTCTTTTCGAATCAATTCTATCGAAGGGTTTTTCATGAATAGTAAAATTTCTCAATGGTTTTGTATGATTGATACATCATACGAAATTTTTTGTATAGCAAGTTAAAAAATAAACAATGAATCTTCTCCGAACATCCGCAATCGTTGTATCTCTATTCTTCAGTATAAGTCTTTATGCTGCAACGAAGAATACTTCTAAGTCCTCGGGTAGTAATCAGGGATCTCAGGCTAGTAAAAAAGCGGAAAATCTCTCAGAACAAGATAAAAAGTTTATTGACTTAAGAGAGGCTGCCAGAAAAAATGATCTATTAAAAGCATCTCAATTAGCCAATCAACTGACTGATTATGAAATGACAGATTATGTAGAGTATTTCAAGATAAAACCACGTTTATACGATAGTTCGGCAAAATCCAATGCAGCGACAGATGCAGATGCTGAAGTAAATAACTTTCTCAAAAAATATAAAGGAAGTGGTCTTGCAGATCGCATGCGCAATGATTGGTTACTCGTATTAGGTAAAAGAAAAGACTGGAATAACTTTGATACAGAGTATCCGCAATTTGCGTTAGACGATGATACCCAAGTCAAATGTTATGCCATGATGTCAAAGCTTGCAAAAGGCGAGCCACCTAAAAATGTGGGGGCTCAAGCAAAGGCGACTTTATTAGACCCTAGATACTTTGGCGATGCATGCCCTGAACTAGTCTCGCAACTCTATGCTCGAGGTGGTTTATCAAGACAAGAGGCACAAAGCATTAGCCGAATTGCCACGGAGATGAATTTTGAAAGTCTAGGACAAAGAATGGGAGTGGATGATCCCATTGCGGGAATCGTCAAAAAAGCGCGCTCGAATCCCAATTTAGCAATGAAGACATTTGACGAAAATGATTGGAAAAATAATGCTGAATATAAAGGTATGGCTTGGGGAGTCATCGGTCAATTTTTAGCAAAAAAATTAGATCCAACAGCAATTGATGCGTATCGTAAACAACATGCACTTGGCAATAGTGAATTACTTTCACCAGAATCCAGTGAATGGAAAGTGCGTGCTGCCTTGCGAGAAAAAGATTGGCGCTTGGTTAAAGAGTCTTTAGAAACCATGCCAGAAGCAGTTCGCATGCGCGATCCTGCTTGGACGTATTGGTATGGAAAAGCCTTAAAAGAGTTAGGGGATGAGCATGCAAATGAGCAATTTGAGAAACTTGTAAATCAATTTAATTTTTATGGACAGCTTTCATTAGAAGAGCTGGGAAGACCCATCCAAGTTCCACCAAAAACAGTCATTACAGATGCAGATATGAAGTCTATTCATAAAAGTATTCCTGCATTTAATAAAGCGGCTAAGTTGTATGACATGAATCTTCGTACTGAAGGAAACCGTGAGTGGAATTGGGAATTACGTGGCATGTCTGATAAAGAATTACTTGCTAGCGCTGAATATGGCAAAAAAATTAATATGCTCGATCGTACCGTCAATACGTCGGATAGAACAAAGCAAGAGCATAATTTTTCACTAAGATATCCCACTCCGTATATTGATAAATTAAACCCCATTACAAAGCAGATCCAGTTGGATGTTAATTGGGTCTATGGCTTAATCCGACAAGAATCAAGATTTGTGACGGCAGCTCGATCGCATGTTGGTGCGTCAGGACTGATGCAAGTTATGCCAGCTACGGGGCAGTTTGTCGCTAAAAAAATTGGCATGAGTGATTACACGCCTGACAAGTTATCCGAATTACAAACCAATCTCGTACTTGGGAGCAATTACCTCAATATGGTTTTAAATGATCTGGATGGTTCTTGGGGATTGGCTTCTGCGGCTTATAACGCAGGACCAGGAAGGCCTAAACAATGGCGTCAAACTCTCACAAAACCTGTCAGTATGGAGATTTTTGCAGAAACAATCCCCTTTACAGAAACCAGAACCTACGTCAAAAACGTACTTTCAAATGCTGTATATTATGAGATATTAAGTACAGGTAAACCCCAGTCATTAAAGGCCAAACTCGGAACAGTTAATCCAAGCCAAGTCGTCAGTAGCAACTTGCCATAATTTTCGGAGAGTATCAATGAAAGAACGTGTTGTTCTAATTGGCGGTTCTGGTTTTGTCGGGAATAATATGTCTAAGAGGCTCACTTTTAGCGAGCATCCATCGATTATTCCAACGCGCAATCAAAACCAAATTGCTGAAATTGAAAATAAAAATTTATTAGTAAGAGGTGTTCATTTACCCGATTTCACCCCGGCATCTTTGAATGAGTTTTTTAAAACCTTAACTCCTGAAGATGTAGTCATCAATTTAATTGGTATTCTTCATTCAAGCAAAGGAACTCCCTATGGCCCTGAGTTTGCGCATGCCCATGTAGAAATTCCGCAGATGATCATGGCAGCCATGAAACAGTATGGATTAAAAAGATATATCCACATGAGTGCATTAGGAGCCGATGTCAATGGTCCATCTATGTACCTTAGAAGTAAAGGTGTTGCTGAAGAGTTCGTGAAAAAATCCGAACTAGATTGGACCATTTTTAGACCATCAGTGATCTTCGGCAACAATGATAATTTTATTAATATGTTTGGTAAATTACAAAAATATTTCCCTGTAATGCCACTCGCTGGTTCGAAGAATCTATTTCAGCCAGTAGCAGTAAAAGATGTTTCTGAAGCATTTATTGCCGCAATTGCCATGCCGCAGACCATTCATCAGTCATATGATTTGGCTGGACCAGAGGTTTTTACACTGGCACAAATTATTCAATTTGCAGCGAAAAGAGAAGGTTTAAAACGCCCTATTATTCCTTTGCCAGCATGGATGGGATACCTTCAAGCACTGGTTCTTGAAAATCTGCCAGGCCCTAAGATTATGTCTCGCGATAACGTAGACTCCATGAAAGTACCCAGTGTATTGGCACCAAACCAACCCAATGCCTTGATGGATATTTTTGGGATTACGCCAACACCACTCGAGAGTTTGATGAAGTGAAAGTGTATATTGTTGGTGGCTTTCTTCGAGACCAATTACTCGGCGTAACTCCCAAAGATAAAGATTATGTGGTGGTAGGCTCTACCCCAGCAGAAATGCAAGCTAATGGCTTCATCCCAATTGGCCAAGATTTTCCTGTTTTCTTACATCCAAAGACAAAAGAAGAATATGCGTTAGCCAGGACGGAGCGAAAAACAGGACAAGGCTATAAGGGCTTTACTTTTTATACTTCAGCCGAAGTTACACTCGAGCAAGACTTGTTAAGACGAGACTTTACGATGAATGCAATCGCACAAGAAATCAATCTCGAGGGAGAGATGCTTGGGCCACTCGTTGACCCTTGTGGTGGTCAGAAAGATCTTGATCAGCGCGTGATTCGGCATGTAAGTAATGCCTTTAATGAAGACCCACTCCGCATTCTTCGTTTAGCTAGGTTTATGGCAAGGTTAGATGACTTTCATATTCACCCAAGTACATTAGATTTAGTAAAGCAGATGGTGCATGACGGCGAACTGAAATATTTAGTCCCGGAAAGAGTTTGGCAAGAGTTAAGCCGCGGATTATTAGAAACGAAGCCTTCTAGAATGCTCGATGTGTTGGTGCAGACAAACGCGAGTAGTTATGTATTTCCAAAAGGGCTTGATCAAACAGATCACTTAAAACTGACAAAAGAGTATCTAGACAGAGGCATAAGATTCAACTCGGATTTACAAATACAGCTTGCTTATTTTCTGTCTCAAGTCGACTTGCAAGCATTGGAAGAGTGGACCACACAGTGGAAGATTCCAACGGAGTTAAGAAACTTTGCAAACGCCTTTTATTATTTTTATAAAGTTATACAAAAGCCAAGCTTGAGTGCGGAAGAAGTTCTTCAACTCTTTAATACGGTAGATGCTTGGCGAAAACCGGATCGACTGGATAAAATCATTGCTGCAGCTCATTTGTTAGGTTTTCAAGTAGACCGATGGCAATTAGCCCTTCAAGCAGCATTGTCTATAGATGCAGGCCTGATTGCAAAAAATCTACAAACTAAAGACGGTCTAGAGATTCAGTCAGCAGTAGCATCTTCTAGACTACAAGCAATCGCTGCCTGTTGGTAAAGCCAGGTAAATTCGCACAAAGATTTTCAAACTCAATACTTGCTGATAAATTTTTACACCAAGCAATGATCTTAAAAAGTTCACCCATTTCTGCTTCAGAAATAAGTTTTTGAAAAGCATGCGCCTCAGATGTATACCTTACAGCATCTGACGGACTGACTGTGCTCATGAATAAGTCCCCAATACCTGCGTGCAGAAGATAAGCTCCTTGACTCTGATAATGAGCCAGACTGCATCCAGCACGAGCGGCGACACGATTGAGAGAAGACCATTCCACATGTGAAGTGATATCGCAAAGACCTGGCAAGTAAAACATATCCGGTATTGATTGATGCCGATGATGTGCAATATGCGTACCTTGAGTTCTTTGGGGATGATAGTACTCGTGCTCAGGAAAACCATAGTCAATGGCAATGATGAGCCCTTGAGACATATGATGAGCAATCATATCCGTCCAAGCATGGGAGCGTGGATGGATTTCGGTTAGATAATTCTCAGGATATGACAGTGTTGATTGAATCAGGTAGTCAGGAAGTAAATCTGCAGGAACTTCATTGCCGGTTTGCCAAAGCCAATGATCCGAAAATGATGGTGAACTAGGCGTTGGATTGATGACAACCCCTTGATAGAGCCATTGATCACCCCTGCGGATGATGAGATCAAACGGAATTGCGTCTAAAACCTCATTAGCGAGAATGACACCCTTAAAATCCTTGGGCATTTCAGACAACCATTCAATTTTGGTGCTGATATGACGCTCCTGCAAGAAGTTCTTTAAGCGACTTTGTTGACGATCAATTAAATCAGGAGAGACTTCGAGGATCAAGTACTGATCGGGTAGTTGATTGAGCTCCAAAAGACGCTCAAGAAGATCCTGACAGAGCTTTCCAGAGCCAGCCCCAAATTCTAGAATCGTGCGCACTTCTTTTTGTTTAGAAAAATATTCCAATACCGGTGCAATGGTGTTGGCTAAGGTCGCGCCAAATAACGAACTGATTTCTGGAGCGGTAATAAAGTCACCCTTCGCACCAAATTTAAAACTACCCGAGGTATAGTAACCAAGTTGCGGTGCATAAAGAGCATGATCCATCCACTGCGAGAATGATAGCCAACCACCATTTTTTTTGATGTCTTTATCAATAAGGTTGGATAATAGACTGCAATGCTGTAAAGCTTCGCTATTTGTTAATATTTCCATGCTGCTGAGTAATCCTCATGAATGAAACTCGTAAAATTGTATTAATCACCGGTGCTGCAAAGCGCATTGGTCATATTATCGCTCTTGAAATGGCCAAGGCTGGTTGGGATATTGCTATTCATTATGGCAAATCTAAGCAAGAAGCTGATGAAACGGCCAAATTAGTCAAAGCCATGGGGCAAGAAGCTATTTGTATTGAAGCCGATCTTGCTCAAGAATCAGAGGTTGAGCAAATTTTGCCGACTTGTATAGAACAACTGGGTTTGCCTGACTGTATTGTCAATAATGCTTCAATCTTTGAATATGATGACCCTAGCAGTTTTCAATATCAGAAATTGATACAACATATGGCAGTCAATTTAGCTGCTCCTGCATTTCTTACTAAAATGTTTGCCCAATATTTAAAAAATGAACCTCAAAAAAAGGGAGTCGTAGTTCATTTGCTGGATCAAAAATTAGATAACTTAAATCCCGATTTCTTTTCTTATACCTTGTCCAAAAGTGCTTTAGATACAGCAGTAACCATGCAGGCCATGTTTTTTGCCCCGCAACTGAGAGTCATGGGAGTAGCCCCTGGGATTTCTCTCACCTCTGGAGATCAAAGCCAGGCTGGTTTTGAAGAAGCACATCAAGCTGTCTTGTTGGGGCGATCATCTACCCCAGAAGATATAGTCCAAGCAATTTTATTTATCACGCAAGCTCAAGCGATGACCGGTAGTGTTTTATATGTAGATGGTGGGCAGCATTTACAATCATCACCTCGAGATGTTATGTTTCTCACTCAAGCCAACAGGAATTTATGAACTTAGCCTCAAGCAATCAAGATCTTCAGAACTGCCGACGTCTTTTTCTTCGTAATTACGACATATTAATTAATATTGGCGTGCATGATTTTGAAAAAAAAGCTGAACAGCATGTGATCGTCAATATTGATTTATACGTTCCCTTATTGCACAATACCCCTCAAGAAGATGAGCTCCATGAAGTGGTTGACTATGACTTTATGAGAGAGACAATCAAAGAGATTGCAAGTCACGGACATATTCAATTACAAGAAACTTTATGTGACGAGATTGTGAAGAAAATGCTTGCTCATCCATTGGTCCTTGCTGCAAGAGTGTCGACAGAGAAGCCTGACGTATATCCAGATTGTGATGGCGTTGGAGTAGAAGTTTTTCAAATCAAACAATAATTTTCTATGACGGCTCACGTAGATTCCAGAAAAGTCGCTTTTGAAGAAAATAAGCTGGTTAAAAAGCTGTGCCGATTAATGGGCCAAGCCATTAATGACTTCAAGATGATTGAAGAGGGCGACAAAGTAATGGTCTGTGTCTCTGGGGGTAAAGACAGTTATGCCATGTTGGATATCCTGTTAAAGCTCAGAGATCGTGCTCCTATTCATTTTGATTTGGTTGCTGTCAATCTTGATCAAAAACAACCAGGGTTCCCGGAAGAGGTTTTACCTAATTATCTAAGACACCTTCAAGTACCTTTTCATATTGAAGAACAAGATACTTACAGTATCGTCAAGCGCGTAATTCCTGATGGCAAAACAACTTGTGGCTTATGTTCGCGTTTGCGAAGAGGAATTTTGTACCGAGTTGCTGACGAACTTGGGGCGACAAAAATTGCGCTAGGCCATCACAGAGAAGATATCTTAGAAACGTTTTTATTAAATATGTTTTATGGTGGACAGTTAAAGTCCATGCCTCCCAAATTACAGTCCGATGATGGCAAACATATCGTGATTCGCCCCCTTGCTTATGTTCCTGAAAAGTATTTAGAGCGTTATGCAACTGATCAAGCGTTTCCGATTATTCCATGTAATTTATGTGGAAGTCAGCCAAATTTGCAACGAAATGCCATGAAAGAGTTACTCAAACAATGGGGTAAGTCTCACCCAGGACGCGTTGAAAGTATGTTTCGAGCCCTCACGCATGTGGTTCCATCACATCTTTTAGATGCACAATTATTTAACTTCAAAGAACTCGTTGTTGGCGATGCCCCATTGGATGGAATTGGTGATCTGGCCATTGATGAGGGGCTTGAAGAAGCCTGTTCCTCAGAGGAATTCATTCAATCGGTGAAGTTTTATTAGACGCCTTAAAGACTGTCAATCTAAAGACATATAATGGATTAATGAATATTGTTATTTTAGCTGCCGGACAAGGGAAGAGAATGTACTCCGCCTTGCCGAAAGTACTGCATCCTATTGCCGGTAAACCGATGCTTGGGCATGTATTAGATACAGTCCAAAAGATGGATTCTATGGTCACACCCTGCATTGTTCTTGGGCATGGTCAAGAAGCTGTGAAAGCATACCTTAATAAGAATCACTCCAATTTTACGATTGCAGTTCAAGCGGAACAAAAAGGGACGGGGCATGCAGTGATGCAAGCACTGTCTTATTTAAATGAGGACGCAAGCACCTTGATTCTTTATGGCGATGTGCCGTTAATCCAAGCGAGTACGCTAAAAGATTTGTTACTTTTAGCTCAAGATGAAACCTTGGTGATTTTGACTCAAGAGTTAGAAAATCCAACCGGATATGGGCGCATTGTCAGATCCCTTGAGGGAGAGGTCACTGGCATCGTTGAAGAAAAGGACGCCACAGCTGAGGTAAAGCAAGTTCGAGAAATCAATACGGGCATGATGGCCTGTCCTACAAAAGAATTACGTGAATGGTTATCCCATATACAACCGAATAATGCCCAAGGCGAGTATTACTTAACCGATATCGTGGGACTTGCTGCAGGGCAAGGTATGCCTATTCGTACTATGATGCCGCAGTATGGATTTGAAGTTGAAGGGGTCAACAGTCGTGTTCAGTTGGCGGCATTGGAGCGAACTTGGCAGACACATCTAGCAGAAGAATTACTCCTTAAGGGGGTAACCTTAATTGATCCACAACGTATCGATATTCGTGGGGATTTTAACTGTAGCAATGATGTCACGATTGATATTGGATGTATCTTTGAAGGTCAGGTTGAGATTGCTAGGAGTGTGCATATTGGCCCTTACTGTGTCATCAAAGATAGCAAAATTGGCGCAAACTCACAGATTAAAGCGTTTTCTCATCTGGATGGTGCTGTGCTTGGAGAGTCTGCAGTCATCGGACCTTATGCCAGACTTCGACCCGGAACAGAAATTGATGAGCAAGCTCATGTAGGTAATTTTGTCGAAGTGAAAAATAGCCGCATTGGTAAAGGAAGTAAAGCAAACCATTTATCCTATATCGGTGATGCTCAAGTAGGTAGTCGAGTCAATATCGGCGCAGGTACGATTACTTGTAATTATGATGGTGTTAATAAACATCAAACGATTATTGAAGATGATGTATTTATTGGCTCAGATACTCAGCTTGTTGCACCAGTGACTGTGGGAAAGGGGGCTACCATTGGGGCAGGAACCACCTTAACGAAGGATGCGCCTGAAGATAAGTTGACGATTAGTCGCGCTAAGCAACTTAGCGTAGAGTGGAAGCGACCCCAGAAAAAATAATCAATCAATTGATGAATCGAAAGAAATTATTATGTGCGGAATAGTTGGGGCAGTCTCAAAAAATAATGTTGTAGACATCTTAGTTGAAGGACTCGAGCGTCTTGAATATCGCGGTTATGATTCTTGTGGTTTAGCAGTTGTTGATTCCAAACTCGGGCTGCAAAGAAGTAGAACCACTTCAAGGGTTGAAGATCTTCGCCAAAGTACAGCCAATTTCTCGGGCACTATTGGGATTGCACATACCCGTTGGGCTACCCATGGAAAGCCCAATACTGAGAATGCACACCCCCATTTTTCAGGTGATTTAATCGGGGTTGTACATAACGGTATTATTGAAAACTTTGAGATTTTAAGACAAGATTTGCGCGCCAAAGGGTATATTTTTGAGTCACAAACGGATACTGAAGTAATTGCTCACTTAATATATGACCATTACTCTAAAATGAGTCAACGCTCTTTAGTAGAGGCTGTTCAAGCTATTTTGCCCAAGCTACATGGTGCCTATGCCATTGCCGTTATCGCAACAGATGCGCAGGATATATTGGTTGGCGCTAGAGTCGGTTCACCCTTAGTGATTGCCTATGGGGAGAGTCAAAACTTCTTGGCCTCAGATGCGTTAGCTGTTGCTAGACATGCAAAACAAATGACATACCTAGAAGAAGGTGACATAGTAAAAATAACCTCAAACCAAGTAGAAATTTATGACGCACAGGGCCATTTAGCAACTAGAGCAGTAAAAGATGTCCCAGAATTGGCAGCATCTGTCGAGCTTGGACCATATCAACATTTTATGCAAAAGGAAATTTTTGAACAGCCTTTTGCTTTAGCCAACACAGTCGGTGATATTGAAACGATTGATCCAGATATTTTTGGCGCAACAAACGAGGAATGGCTTGGGATTAAAAATGTTCTGATTCTAGCTTGTGGTACGAGTTATTACTCCGCATGTGTAGCTAAATATTGGATCGAGTCACTTGCAGGAATTAATGCACAAGTAGAAATAGCCAGTGAGTATCGTTACAGAACTTCAGTAGCAAATCCCAAAGCCTTGGTGGTCGTTGTATCTCAGTCTGGAGAAACTGCAGATACTTTAGCCGCACTTCGGCATGCTAAATCATTAGGACATCATCTGACACTTGCCATTTGTAATGTGGCAACAAGCGCGATGATGCGTGAAACGCTGTGGAAATTTCAGACAAAAGCAGGTACAGAAATTGGTGTTGCTTCAACGAAAGCATTTACGACGCAACTTGTCGGGTTATATTTCTTAGCCCTTGCACTCGCTAAAAAAGAAAGCAAGTTAGATTCACAAGCGGAACAAAAAGAAGTTCAAGCGCTCAGACATTTGCCTGCCGCCCTAAATGCTGTTTTAGCCCTAGAGCCACAAATTATTGCCTGGAGTGCAAAGTTTGCAAAATTTAAAAATGCGATCTTTTTGGGCAGGGGCATGCATTACCCAATTGCCTTAGAGGGCGCCTTAAAATTAAAAGAGATATCGTATATACATGCTGAGGCATATCCTGCTGGAGAATTAAAGCATGGACCACTCGCATTAATCGATGAAACTATGCCAGTGGTAACTGTTGCTCCTAATGATGTGTTACTTGAAAAACTCAAATCAAATATGCAAGAAGTTCAGGCTCGAAGTGGCCAACTTTATGTATTTGCTGATGTTGATGCACACATACAATCATCTGAGGGTATTCATGTCATTAGAATGCCTGAGAATTATGGAAACTTATCACCCATATTGCATGTGGTGCCACTGCAATTACTTGCATACCATACAGCCTTAGCCCTTGGCACAGATGTGGATAAACCAAGAAATCTCGCTAAAAGTGTAACTGTGGAGTAATTTCGTTATGGGGTGGTTATGTTTTTACTATTAAAAACTTCTCCATTGTTCAAATGGAAGTCCCTCTAACTCTATGAGTTTATTATAGGAAGAGAAGAAATCATAATGCATAAGCTTCCATAACCTTTCTTTTTCAGATTAAATATAAGACTCTAAAAAAGAATTATAAACTTATGAAATATTAATACCGAGGACCTTAGCCTCTCCCAAAACTAGCGAGTCCAAAGAAAGATAAACAGCCTTTTTTGGCTGTTTGGTATTTTAAATTTAAATAGATTTTTCTTTGGAAACATACAAGTATTTACCAACAGTATTGAATTTGTCCATTGGTAAAAGATAAGCTTTGTTTATTATGAAGATAATCAAGTGTTTGTGAAAATAAATCTTCAATACTGAGACCTAGTTGATTTGCCGATAATCTAAAAAAAGGTGTATTGATGCACCAACTGAGACCCTCCTCTAAAGAAAGTTTTTCAGTAAACATCACCATAAACTGGAATAACACTTGAGCTACGTGGTGCGTGTTTCTCTGTGGTGAAGACTCTAAGTAATCTAGACGAGAATAAGCATCATCAAGAGCCGATTGAATATCAGTAAAAGGACTACCATGTCCAGGGACGACTAATTTGACAGGCAAAGATTTGATTAATTCAAGAGTAGCTCTTTGCTCTCGAAATCCAGTCTGGTGAGAAATTTCAGAGAAGAGTGCACCGAAACCTTTTTCCCATAGAGAGTCTGCAGAAATCAGTAATCCTAAAGAAGGGGCAAAAAAAAGTATCGAGTGTGGATGGTGTCCTGGAGTGCCGTGGATTTCAAAATCAATAGATCCAATCTGAACAGTTGAGCCAATTTTCAAAAAATCATGGGCAATAAATTTAGGACAAGGCTGACCTAAGTCGTCAAAGGAATGTTTAGCTATAGACCAGTTATTCACTGAGGAAAATTCAGATTCAGGAACAAGGCATTTCAAATGAAACTCATCTTGTAAAGCACGATTGCCACCACAATGATCAGAGTGCAAATGGGTATTGAAAAGGTGACGAGTTTTTAAATAAGGATGCTGATCTAAAAATGATTGCATTAATTGAATCGTTTGTTCTGAATGAAAACAAAAGCCACTATCAATCACATCAACAGAAGTGTGGTCATAAATATAAATTTGGTTGGCAGAAAGCCAACCACGTTCAATCACATGAATATTCTTTGGTAGATCAATCAAGATGTAAAGGAATCAATCATGATGGAATAGCGCTCTTTGAGCTCTGCCATGTTTTGAATACTCATCCCTAAATCTCTAGCTAAACCATTTTTAAGTCCATAAATCCAACCGTGAACAGTCAACTCTTGGCCCCTTAGCCAAGCATCTTGCACAATGGTCGTTTCACAAACGTTGACCACTTGTTCAATGACATTAAGCTCACATAGGTGATTGAAACGCTCTTTATAGTCTGAAACATTACCTAAATAAGCACCATGTTTATCATCCACATCTTTAATGTGTCTGATCCAGTTATCAGCAAGACCAACCCGAATATTATCTAAAGCGGCCTTTACACCTGAACAGCCATAGTGACCAACAACAATAATATGTTTCACTTTCAATTGGTCCACAGCAAACTGAATCACCGATAAAGCATTTAAGTCCGTATGAACAATGACATTGGCAATATTGCGATGGACAAAAATTTCACCAGGCGCAAGACCAATAATTTGATTGGCTGGGACCCTAGAGTCAGAGCATCCAATCCACAGATATTCAGGTGATTGTTGAGATGCTAAGCGCTGAAAGTAATCTGGATCATCTTTAGTAACTAGATTTGCCCAAGTCTGATTATTATCAAAAAGTTTTGTAAGAATATGTGGGTTATTAGATGTGGTCATAGTATTTAATTAGAGGGATAGCGATGCTTAAAACGTATGTGTTCGGGATAGCCAAAATGATCAGGAGTACGACCATCTTTTAAAATATTTTGAAAGTTTCTCCAAGTTTGAGGATCAAAAAAATCAGCATGATGTTTCATAAAGTATTTATTAACCCTGACATCCCCAAGCAAAAAGGTTCCATACGATTCAGGAAAAATATCTTTAGGGCCAACGTGATACCAAGTCTCACCTGACATTTCTTCCTCTTCTGTTCGTGGTTGAGGGATATTTCTGATATTGCAATCTGTAAAGTACTCAATTTCATCGTAGTCATAAAAGACGACACGACCATGACGCGTTAAGCCAAAGTTTTTATACAGCATATCGCCTGGAAAAATATTGGCAGCGATTAATTCTTTGATGGCATTCCCGTATTCAATCAGACCTTTTTCAACCTGCTCATCAGTACCTGTTTGAAGCATGATATTTAAAGGAGTCATGCGTCTTTCAATATACAGATGAGAAATCATTAATTCCTTCTCTCCGGCATCATTCTCAATATACGTCAGTAAGGATTTGCAATGCTTTTCTAATTCAGCAAGTAGCTCTGGCTGAAAGCGGTCGAGCGGCAGTGCGATATTAGAAAACTCTAATGTATCAGCCATTCTTCCAACGCGGTCGTGCTGCTTCACTAATTGATACTTAGACATAATCAGTTCCCTTGTCGTTTCTTTTGGAGGAGGGAAATAATCTTTAATGAGCTTAAAAACATAGGGATAACTGGGTAAATCAAATACTAGCATTACCAAACCTTTAATACCAGGCGCAATCCGAAATTGATCCGTAGAGTGATTTAAATGATGTAAAAAATCTCTATAGAAAAGATTTTTGCCATGTTTTTGTAAACCTAAAGAAGTATAAATTTCTTGACGCGGCTTACGCGTCATTAATGATCTTAAAAACGTGACATAGGCGGATGGAACTTCCATTTCAACTAAAAAATAACTATAAGTAAAACTGAACAAGATAGTAACTTCTTCTTTGTTCAGTAATATGGCATCAATCTCTAATAGACCTTTTTGATTAATATGAAGTGCAATCACCATTGGAATGGTAAATTCACCATTAATAATTCTTCCGACAATATAAGCCATTTTGTTACGAAAGAATAAAGACGTTAATACATGAATCTGAAAATTAATTCTGATTTCATATGCACCTAGTTTTTCATCAACTGCTAGAAGCATTGCGTCTAGATTACGATCTAAATTATCAAAGGGCACCTCAAGGTCATAACTTGTAACAATGGCGCTAAAGGTAGATTTTAAGTCCTCTCTTGTTTTTGGATAGTGCGCTTTATAGGTGGGCTTAGTTCTTATTTCATCGTTTTCAATATACTCTGTCGAAATGGTTGGTCGCAGAAAGATAAAGTCATTATCAAAGTAAGTGTGGTTTAACACTCTGGTAATGATTGAATTAAAAAATGTTTCAGCAAGTTCAGGTTGATGATGGTGAGTCAATAAACCGATATAGTGCAACTTAACTTGTTGCCAAATCTCGATATCTAAATTTGCCGCATCGAATTCTTCTTCCAAAACGATGATACATTCACCCACCCGTTCAGCATAATAATCAATTCGGCCTTTAATTAAATCTCGAATACCTTGCCAATTTTGTGATTCAAAGTTCTTTTTAGCATTAAAGCTTGCTTCTCGAAAAATACGATAATGTTTATCAAATCCCTCAAGAATGACTTGAGCCATATCATATGCATATTGAGAGGAAAGCAGTTTTGGAAAATTTGACATATGAATATATTAAATGAAACAACTTGCGTAATAAAATAACCTTATGGAAAATATAAATTACCCTTTAGAAGATACTTTACCTGAATTAGGCCGTTTACAAGAAGTAGCCGATGGTGTTTTTTGGTTAAGAATGCCACTCCCCTTTGCCCTTGATCATATTAATTTGTGGTTATTACGGGATTGTTTTGAAGGTAAAGAGGGCTGGACGATTGTTGATTGTGGTATCACCAGTGATATTACGAAACAGGCCTGGGAAACGATTTTTGCCAATTGTTTAGAGGGCCTACCGATTGTTCGGGTGTTAGTCACACATATGCATCCTGACCATATTGGACTTGCGCATTGGTTATGTGAAAAGTGGCAAGTACCTTTGTGGATGTCGATGACAGATTTTTTGATGGCCAAATGGTTAAGTTCAAAAGAGGGCGGCTTAAATATTGGCTCAGTTGCCGGAGGTGGTGGTTCAGCAGATCATTTTTACAAGCACGGTTTAACTGAAGAGGAAGATTTACAAAAAGTTCGTGCAAGAGCTGACCATTACAGTAGTTTGGTGCCAAAAGTTCCACAGCGCTTTAGAAGAGTCATGGATGGTGAAGAGGTACTCATTGGCAGTCGTCAGTGGCTTGCAATCAGCGGTTATGGGCATGCACCTGAGCATCTATCTTTTGCGTGTATTCAAGATCAAATCATGATTTCTGGCGACATGATGTTACCAAGAATCTCTACCAACATTAGCGTTTATGATGCTGAGCCCGATGCAGATCCTTTAGGCTTATTTTTAGATTCTATTGCAAAGTATGAGTTTTTAGATAAAAAAACACTGGTTCTTCCTTCGCATGGCAAGCCATTTCAAGGCTTACATTATCGAATCGGGCAATTAAGAGAGCATCATAAGGCAAGGCTTAAAGAAACGTTTGATGCCTGTCAAGAGCCTACCACTGCCAAAAAACTACTCCCAGTTTTATTCCACCGCAAGTTAGATACCCATCAGATGACTTTTGCGATGGGTGAAGCCATTGCCCATTTAAATTATTTATGGCGCAGAGGGACCATCAAACGTCAGCTCGACGACCACGGGGTTTTGTGGTTTTCGCAGAAGTAGATTTTGTTGCAGCTTTTTTCGCCGCAGGTTTTTTAACCACCTTGGATTTTGGTCCCGCACCTGTTGGGAATGCAGCCATCATATTCGTCATCGATTTAGACATTTGATCCATGAGATCTTGTGCCAATTTGCCGCCAGCTCCAGTAAGGTCTGTCGGTTTAGTTTGACTAGTACTTTCTTGAGGTGCAGCAGGCTCTGTTGCTGTTTTCATTGTCTCAGCAATGCCTTGAAGAGTAGACAAAGTGGCTTTTTGCACTTCTAAACCCTGTATGGTGGTTTGTAGAACATTCAGGTTTAAGCTGAGCCAAGCCTCAACACTTTTAAGATCTTTAATCCGTTTATCAAGCTCTTCAATGTCCACCATGGGGATGCCAAAGGGGTTGAGAGTACTCATACCTGGCAATCCGAAGCCTGCAGAAGCATCTGAGCCACCTTTAGCCGCTGAAGACCACATATTTTTCATCATCTCAACGCTTTGATGAAAATCAGGCATTCCTGTAAACATATTTCTCCCCAATAAAAAAGTGTATTAAATGTAAAATATAGGACTTTAGTCAGTAAATCAATCATTAAGTACTTTATGACCCAGAAAACAGATCATTCTTCGATAAGTTCTTATACCAAGGGACAACAGCTTCCAGAGTTGTTAAAAAAGCGCATTTTGATTTTAGATGGCGCGATGGGTACCATGATTCAGCAATATAAATTATCGGAAAAAGATTTTCGTGGGGATTTACCAGAGCTTTTGAATCATCCTATTGATTTAAAAGGTAATAATGAGCTTTTAGCGATCACAAAGCCAGAGGTTATTTCTGAAATTCATGAGCAATACCTAGCGGCAGGCTCAGATATTATTGAGACGAACACGTTTGGTGCTACGACGATAGCTCAAGAAGACTATAAGCTAGCTCACATGGCACGTGCGATGAACCTAGCTTCAGCGAAATTAGCCCGTGCGGCATGTGACAAATATAGCACCCCAGAAAAACCTCGTTTTGTAGCAGGAGCAGTAGGGCCAACTCCTAAAACAGCAAGTATTTCTCCAGATGTGAATGATCCTGGAGCAAGAAATGTGGATTTTGAGTCCTTACGAAAAGCCTATTACGAACAAGTTGAAGCCCTCGTTGAGGGTGGAGCTGATTTATTACTCGTAGAAACGATTTTCGATACCTTAAATGCAAAAGCTGCCATCTTTGCAATAGATGAATATTTTGAAAATTCAAAACAACGCTTACCGTTGATGATTTCTGGGACCGTAACAGATGCTTCAGGAAGAATTCTATCTGGTCAAACAGTTGAAGCTTTTTGGAATAGTTTGCGACATGCAAAACCACTCATGTTTGGCTTGAATTGCGCATTAGGGGCAACCTTAATGAAGCCCTATATCGCAGAGCTTGCAAAAATTTGTGATGTGGCAGTGTCTTGCTATCCAAACGCAGGCTTACCCAATCCGATGAGTGATACGGGCTTTGATGAAACTCCAGACATTACTTCACATCTGTTGGAAGACTTTTCCAAAGATGGTCTTGTTAATTTGGTTGGTGGATGCTGCGGTACTACACCAGCTCATATCGCAGCCATTGCAAAAGCGGTACAAAATTATCAACCACGTCAGTGGGCAGCAAAATGGAATGCATACAAGGAGCTAGTGAGTGAGTAAAGATGTCGTTATCCCCTTATTGAAACTCTCTGGACTTGAGGCGTTTAATTTAGAGTCTTATATTCGATTTGTGAATATTGGTGAGAGAACCAATGTCACTGGCTCGAAAGCTTTTGCGCGATTGATATTAAATAATTTATTTGATGAGGCTTTACAAGTAGCTCGTCAACAAGTTGAAAACGGCGCGCAAATTATAGATATCAACATGGATGAAGCCATGTTAGATTCTCAGGCGGCAATGGTGCGATTTTTAAATCTCATCGCTTCAGAACCAGATATCGCTCGCGTTCCCATCATGATTGATTCCTCTAAATGGTCTGTGATCGAAGCCGGTCTTAGATGTGTTCAGGGTAAGGCAATCGTTAACTCGATCTCCTTAAAAGAAGGCATTGATCCTTTTATTCATCAAGCGAAGTTGATCAAGCGTTATGGCGCAGCTACCGTTGTGATGGCTTTTGATGAAAAAGGACAAGCAGATACTTTTGAGCGAAAAACAGAAATTTGTAAACGCTCATATGATTTACTTCTTAGTGAAATAGATTTCTCACCAGAGGATATTATTTTTGATCCGAATATCTTTGCCATTGCTACAGGTATTGAGGAACATGATAATTATGCAGTTGATTTTATTAATGCAACCCGATGGATTAAAACGAATTTGCCTGGTGCAAAAATCAGCGGTGGTGTATCCAATGTGAGCTTTTCTTTCCGCGGCAATGATGTCGTTCGTGAAGCCATACATACGGTATTTTTATATCACGCCATTGAAGCTGGTATGGACATGGGCATTGTGAATGCCGGTCAATTAGGCGTGTATGCAGATTTAGATCCAGAACTTCGCGAGCGTGTAGAAGATGTGGTTCTGAATCGCTTTAAAGAAAAAGAAGGTAAAACTCCAACCGAACGATTGTTAGAGATTGCTGATAACTATAAGGGTGGTGGGGTTAAACAAGCAGAAACTCTTGCCTGGCGAGAGTTACCTGTCCAAGATCGACTTTCCCACGCTTTGGTGCAAGGCATCACGAATTTCATTGTGGAAGACACCGAAGTGGTTCGACAAGAAATCGCGAATCGAGGAGGAAGACCCATTGAAGTAATTGAAGGCCCACTGATGGACGGTATGAATGTCGTTGGTGAGCTGTTTGGTGCAGGAAAAATGTTTTTACCGCAAGTAGTCAAAAGTGCACGAGTTATGAAACAAGCAGTAGCCCATTTAATTCCTTATATTGAAGAAGAAAAGAGACAATACGAAGCTGCTGGTAAGGATGTTCGATCTAAAGGAAAAATTATCATGGCAACCGTCAAAGGCGATGTCCATGACATTGGTAAAAACATCGTAACGGTGGTTTTGCAATGTAATAACTTTGACGTAGTCAATATGGGCGTAATGGTTCCTTGTAGCCAAATCCTCGAAAAAGCCAAAGAGGAAAAAGCGGACATCATTGGGTTATCCGGCTTAATTACTCCGTCGCTTGAAGAAATGACTTACGTCGCACAAGAGATGCAAAAAGATGAATATTTTAGAAGCAGAAAAACACCATTGATGATTGGTGGAGCAACAACCTCAAGAGTCCATACTGCAGTAAAGATTGCGCCCCACTATGAAGGCCCAGTGATTTATGTACCGGATGCTTCGCGCTCCGTTTCTGTTGCTTCCAATTTATTATCTGATGAGTCAGCCACTCGTTATTTAGACTCTATAAAAGAAGAGTATGAGCGCGTTCGTCAACAACATGCGAATAAAAAAGCAACACCTTTAGTAACGCTTGAAGAAGCTCAAAAGAATGCTGAAATCATTGATTGGGAGCAGATGGAAATTACTACTCCAAAGTTCATTGGTCGAAGAGTGTTCAAAAACTATGATTTAGCAGAAATTGCAAAATATATCGACTGGACTCCATTTTTCCAAACCTGGGATTTAGCTGGTAAGTTTCCACAGATATTAACTGATGAAGTGGTTGGTGATTCGGCAACTAAAGTATATGCAGATGCTCAAAAAATGCTCGAGAGAGTTATCCAAGGACGTTGGATTCAGGCTCATGCGGTGATGGGTCTATACCCAGCAAATCAAGTAGGCGATGATATTGTTTTATATGCTGACGAAACGAGAAGTGAGCAATTATTGACTTGGAATGGCTTGAGACAACAAACTGTTCGTCCCGTTGTAGATGGGGTTAAACGGCCCAATCGTTGTTTAGCAGATTATGTTGCGCCACTCAGTTCCAAGAAAAAAGATTATGTTGGAATGTTTGCCGTGACCACCGGTCACGGTGTAGATAAAAAAGTTGAAGAGTTTCAGGCTAAAAATGATGACTACGACGCCATTTTGCTTAAGGCGATTGCTGATCGTTTAGCAGAAGCCTTTGCTGAGTGTCTACACCATCGCGTACGGACAGATTTGTGGGGTTATGCTTCTCAGGAGAATCTGACGAACGAAGATCTCATCTCAGAGAAATATCAAGGTATTCGACCAGCGCCTGGTTATCCAGCTTGTCCAGAGCATACTGTCAAACATGCTATGTTTGAAGTATTACAAGCGCAAGACATCAATATGGAGCTTACAGAGTCTTTAGCAATGAACCCAGCTTCTAGCGTTTCAGGGTTTTATTTAGCTAACCCTCAAGCTCAGTACTTTAACGTGGGGCCAATTGGTTTAGATCAGGTTAATTCCATCGCAATGCGATCTGGAAGAACTTCTGAAGAGGTGGCAAAAGCTCTTCAAAGCAATTTTGAAAGTAATTAAGCGCCCCAAACAATGACTTCTTCTTTTTTTAAAGAAGCTTTAAGAAGTTCTAAAAAAGGAAATGCCCGTTGACCTAGTCGGTCAGATTTTAGTTGGTCATCACCAAGAGCTAGACGCTCTTTTGCATCTTGAGAGATGGCCGCTTCCAATTTAGTTATTAGACTAGGTAGTTGTTCTACGAGTAAAATACCTTCTTTACTTAATTCGCGGTCGAGAATTTTAAAAATTCGAAGAGTTAAGTCCTCAAGCATGAGGCACTCGGGAGAGTTTTTTGAATGGAATCGATAGAGCATTTTTTTAGCATACACCACTGGACACTGATTTGTCATGCTTCCTGATATAGCCATACAATTAAAAACTTTATTTAGTCAGGCACTAAGTTCTATTGGGGAACGCTTAGGCAAGGATATTGCAAGCCTTCCTGAACCAAGATTAGAGCGCCCAAAAGTTGCCGAACATGGTGATTTAGCTACCAATATTGCCATGCAAATTGCGAAATCATGGGGAATGAATCCAAAGGATTTGGCTACGCAACTTGTTGAGGAGTTAAACAATACTCTAAGTAGTAAAGATTGGATTAGTGGTTTAGAAATCGCAGGACCTGGTTTTATCAATATGCGTTTAAGTCAAACCACAAAAACCTTGGTGATTCATCAAGTTTTAACTCGAAAAGAGCATTTTGGTTATGTTTCTCATGATTCTCAACCCACCGTTTTAATTGAGTTTGTCTCAGCAAACCCAACAGGGCCATTGCATGTTGGGCATGGAAGACAAGCTGTTTTGGGTGATATTCTTTCCAATCTTTTAGCCTCACAAGGTAAAAAGATTTATAAAGAGTTTTACTACAACGATGCTGGTGTACAGATACATAATTTAGGAGTCTCCACAAAAGCACGTATAGACGGCTTCAAGCCACAACAAGCGAATTGGCCAGAAAATGCCTACAACGGTGATTACATCGCTGATATTGCACAAGCTTATTTAGCTGGAGAAACAGTTCAGGCGGCAGATATACAAGTGACATCACAAAAAGATGTTCAAGATGTAAAAAGTATTGAGCGTTTTGCCGTTGCTTATTTACGTAATGAACAAGATATTGATTTAAAAGCCTTAGGCGTTCATTTTGATAATTATTACCTAGAGTCCTCTTTGTATACCGATGGTCTAGTTGATCATGCGGTACAAGATTTACAAAAGATAGGTAAGACGTATGAGCAAGAGGGTGCTTTATGGCTAAGATCAACAGACGATGGTGATGATAAAGATCGAGTCATGAAAAAAACCGATGGAACATACACGTATTTTGTTCCAGATGTTGCTTATCACGGTAGTAAATGGTCACGCGGTTTTCATGAAGTCATTAATATTCAAGGTAGTGATCATCACGGCACGATCGCACGTGTTCGGTCGGGTATTCAGGGGATTGCTCAAGCCAGAAACTGGGAAATTCCTAAAAATTACCCAACCTACATTTTGCACAAGATGGTAACTGTGATGAAGAATGGTCAAGAGGTAAAGATTTCTAAACGAGCAGGCTCATATGTAACTGTGCGTGATTTGATTGAGTGGTGTGGTGGATATCTCGATGGCATGACTGAACAGGAGCAACAAACTGCCCTTATACGTGGACGTGATGCGGTTCGTTTTTTCTTGATATCAAGAAAAGCTGACACAGAATTCGTATTTGATATCGACCTAGCCCTTACACAAACCGATGAAAACCCGGTGTTTTATGTCCAATATGCCCATGCCAGAATTTGTTCGATTCTCCGCTCTTGGGGTGGAGATGAAAGTCAATTATTAGAAGCGAAGGTCAATTTATTAGAAAGTCGTGCTGCACATGCTCTCATGCAACGTTTAGGAGAGTTTCCACAGGTACTTGCAGATGCCGCCAAAGATCTTGGCCCGCATGCGATTGCATTTTATTTAAGAGATTTAGCTAGCGACTTCCACTCCTTTTATAACTCTGACCGGGTGTTGGTCGATGATATTGAATTACGTTTAGCTAGAATTACTTTATTAGTGGCATGCAAACAAGTACTTAAAAACGGCTTGAATTTGCTTGGTGTAAGCTCACCCGAACAAATGTAATTTAGTTCATCATTTTCGAGGTATTATTATTTCATCATGACCAAAAAATCACATTGTCAAAAAGAATCACATCAATTGCAATCAGAGCAAGGAAATATTCTTCTTGGAATGGTCATTGGTCTCGTCATTGGTCTTGGCATTGCTCTAGCAGCCGCTTACTTTATTCAAAAAAATCCCCCGACAGAGAAACCTAATGTTAGACCGCCTGAATTATCTGTTGTACCCAAGGTGAATCAGGATGGCACCACTACAAACGAATTAAGAGATCCTAACGCGCCATTACATAGCAAGCCAAAAACGCCAGACAGTGCAGCAGATAATCAACATATTCCTACTCCAGTAATTGAACCGACTCCCCCAGTGCCTGAAGTAAAAGCCTCTGCTATATATTGGCTTCAGGTAGGCGCATATTCCGATAAAGCTTTTGCTGATAGTCAAAAAGCGCAATTAGCTATGCAGGGTTTTCAAGCTAAAATCACAGAAAATAAAGTTGAAGGTCAATCGACTTGGAGAGTTCGTATTGGCCCATATGCTGAATTACCCGATTTAAATGATGATAAAAATAAATTAGATAATTCTGGCTTTTCTTATAGTGTAATAAAGGCAAACAAACCATGATCAAATGTAAAAAAATATGGGTAAGTATGTTGATTCTTGTAGGATCAATTTTAAGTGTTCAGGCACAGTTATTACCCCCTGGAACAGCTAGCAAAAATACGCCCTCAAACAGCCCAAGTAATTCAGCTTTTATGGAGGGCCTTGATTACAAATTAATGAGTTCTCCTCAGCCGACTGAATCAAAAGGCAAGATCGAGGTAATAGAGTTTTTTTGGTACGCCTGTCCGCATTGCTATGACCTTGAGCCAGAAATCCAAGCATGGGTAAAGCGTCAAAAAAATGATGTAGTTTTTAAACGTGTTCCCATTGCATTTAGAGACGATCTTTTACCGCATAGTCAAATTTTTTATGCCCTTGAGGCAATGGGCAAAGAAACAGAATATTCCCCGAAGGTTATGAAGGCGATTCATGTCGACCGCAAACAGATGCTAAAAGAAGATGAGATTTTTAGTTGGGCAACTAGCGCTGGTTTAGATACCGCGGCATTTACTACCGCGTATAAATCTTTCTCTGTTCAAACTAAAGCCAAGACTGCGAATGCAACGGGTTCTGCATATCGAGTCAATGGTGTGCCAACCATTTTTGTTCAGGGTAAATATGAAACATCTCCCTCGATTGCTGGAACAAAAACTAGAGCGATTGAAACACTTGAT
>Ga0114976_10000205_pt1 | contig 35296 bp, 30 predicted proteins | sample S_130805_EF_Meta_FD_87319 | JGI IMG/M metagenome (GOLD analysis project Ga0114976, IMG submission 87319) | Freshwater microbial communities from Lake Simoncouche, Canada to study carbon cycling - S_130805_EF_MetaG | ecosystem: Environmental > Aquatic > Freshwater > Lake | place: Lake... | reverse complement strand
CAGTTGCTTCACTAAGATCACCTCCACACATCACATAAGCCAATTTACGCGCCACTAGTGCATCATGGTCTGTTGCATAGCCGCCGCGCCACATGCCATTGATACCTGCGTACAATGCGCCAAGCCCAGCTTTGCCCATCACTTTAATATCATTACGTTGAATGGGTTGCGTATAACCAGCGTTAAAAAGTTCAAGCACTTGTTCTTTTGCTTTTGCAATACGTCTAGATTGATTGAGTACAATCTGATCCTGTCCTTTTCTAAAAATACCCATCTCCATTGCTTCATGTGCCGAAGTCGCCACTTTAGCAGTTGCAATTTGAAGGAATCTATTTTTTAAGGTAATTGTTTCAGGTTCTTCTGCATGCATTTCATCAGAAGCACGTAATACCAATTCTTTGGTACCGCCACCACCAGGAATTACACCAATACCTAATTCAACCAATCCAATATAAGTTTCTGCAGCAGCCGTAATAGCATCTGCATGTAAATTCAGTTCACATCCACCACCCAAACACAATCCATGTGGCGCAGTCACAACAGGGATAGAAGAATAACGTACACGCATCATGGTGTTTTGAAAAGTACGAACGGCCATATCTAGTTCCTCATAATCTTGTTCAATTGCTAACATAAAAATCATCCCCACATTTGCGCCAGCACTAAATAAATTGCCTTCATTGGCAATGACTAAGCCTTTACTTTGCTCTTCGGATAGTTGAATGGCTTTATTCAATCCTTGTAAAACTTCTCCACCAATGCTATTCATCTTGGTATTCCAATTAAATCCAAATACATCCTCCCCAATGTCTACCAAGTTGCAAGCACTATTTTTCCAAATCGTTTTTTCTTTAAAATCAGATAAAATAATAAAGGATTCAGCGCCTGGAATCAAAACATAATCACTTGTAACAATATCGTAATAATAACGCTTGCCATTTTTAGTGGTGTAAAAGGAGAACCCTTTCTCCACCATTGTTTCAACCCATGGCGCAACGACATGCCCTGCTGCTTTCATATCCTTCATCACAGCTTCAATACCTAGTTCGTTCCAAGATTCAAATGCACCAATTTCCCAGCCAAATCCAGCTTTCAATGCATCATCAACACGATACAATTCGTCACTGATTTCTGGAATACGATGGCTGATATAAGAAAATAAAGCGTGATGGAATGCTTGAATAAATTGTCCTGCTTTATCTTTTGAATGGTATAATAGTTTTAATCTTGCTGGCAAATTGTCTACCGCTTTGGCAGCATCAATAGAAGCCATTTTTGTTTTCTTACGAGGCTCGTATTCAAGGGTTGCTAAATTTAAAGTCAATATTTCTTTACTTGTAGCGGTCTTCACTTTTTTGAAAAATCCTTGACCCGTTTTATCACCTAACCAATTTTGTGCCACCATTTTTTCCAACCAACTAGGAAGTGTAAATGTTGCTTTTGCTTCGTCATTGGGACAATTCTCTGCAACACCAGCAGCCACTTTTACTAAAGTATCAATACCTACTACGTCAGCAGTCCTGAATGTAGCAGATTTTGGACGACCTAAAATTGGGCCTGTTAAGGATTCAACTTCGTCAATGGTCAATCCCATTTTTTCCATAATGTGCAACACGCTCATCATGCTAAAAACCCCGACTCTATTGGCGATAAATGCAGGCGTGTCTTTACACAAAACGGTGGTCTTCCCTAAAAACACATCTCCATAATGCATATGAAAATCAATCACCGATGGATCTGTTTTTGGCGTAGGGATGATTTCAAGTAGTCTTAAATATCTTGGAGGGTTAAAAAAGTGTGTGCCACAAAAATGTTTTTGAAAATCTTCTGAACGACCTTCTGCCATTAAATGAATTGGAATGCCAGAAGTATTAGAGCTCACCAATGTACCTGGTTTGCGGTATTGTTCTACTTGATCATAAATTGTTTTTTTGATATCCAATCTTTCAACTACGACTTCTATGATCCAATCTGCATTTGCAATTTTGGACATATCGTCAGTGAAATTTCCAGTTTGAATATTTTTTGTGAAAGCACTTGTATAAATAGGGGAAGGATTTGATTTGATCGAAGCCTGCAATGCATCATTCACTAGTTTGTTTCTTTCTTTACTATTGTTACTTTCTTCGGCACCTGGTTGTAAACGATCTAACAATAAAACTTGCACGCCAATGCCTGCAAAATGACATGCGATTCTTGAACCCATCACACCACTTCCAAGGATCACGACCTGCTTTATAGTTGGTTGCATAGTATAGCTTTTCGTAAAATTAGTTAGTTATGCAACTATTTTCAAAAATTATTTTCATTTTTACAAAAAAAGGGTCAAAATCACCTTTGGTTGCCTCTTTTAACCTTTCAACAAAACCAAGTGGAGGGTTGGGCCCTTTAGAGTACATTTGTAAGAGCAAGAAATTCGAAAATAATATACTATGTCAGCAGTTATTGAACTTAGAGCGATTCAGAAAAGCTATTTTATGGCCAACCAAGCCATCCCTGTTTTAAAAGGGATCGATTTGGATATCAATAGAAACGAATATGTCGCCTTGATGGGACCTTCGGGTAGTGGTAAAAGTACATTGATGAATATATTGGGTTGTTTGGATTCTCCAACTGGGGGGACTTACAATTTAAATGGGCATGATGTAAGTGCGATGGCAGATGATGAACTAGCAGGGATTAGAAATATTGAAATAGGATTCGTATTCCAACAATTCAATTTATTACCAAGGTTAACCGCTGCAGAAAATGTGGCTCTGCCGTTGGTTTATGCGGGTATCTCCAAAAAAGATCGTATCGAAAGAGCTTTGGTCGCTTTAGAAAAAGTAGGGCTTGCAGATAGAAGTCATCATAAATCAAATGAGTTGAGTGGAGGACAGATCCAGCGTGTGGCGATTGCGCGTGCGTTGGTCAACAATCCATCTATTTTATTAGCGGATGAGCCTACAGGTAATTTAGATTCAAAAACATCTGTAGAAGTCATGGAATTATTTGGTAAAATTCATGCTGCAGGCAATACAGTCATTCTTGTTACACATGAGGAAGATATTGCTAGATATGCGCACCGTGTAGTTCGTTTAAGGGATGGGAACGTAGAGACCGACACACTAAATCAGCAACATATTTAATTTACTAGATACTGAACCAAGTCTCTTTAGATTTGTTATAAGAATATGAAAATTTACACCAAGGCAGGAGATCAGGGAAAAACATCTTTAATTGGAGGTACAAGAGTACCTAAAAGCCATATTCGTATTGAATCCTACGGAACTGTGGACGAATTGAACTCATTCATTGGATTATTGAATGATTTAGTAGATGATGCAAAAATTAATGCAGATTTAAAGGAAATACAGGATAGGTTGTTTACTGTGGGATCGAGCTTGGCTTGTGATCCAGAAAAAGAGTCTGCATTAAGAATTCCAGATTTAAAAGAAGAAGACATTGCCGGACTTGAAAAGTCAATGGATGCAATGAACGAAGTACTTGCTCCAATGAAATCATTTATTATACCTGGTGGACATCAGGCCATCTCTACTGCCCATATCGCTAGATGTGTTTGCAGAAGAGCAGAACGCTGGTGTGTGAATATGCAAGAAGAAGATTTATTTGTAGAGACTTTGGTCATCAAATACCTGAATCGCTTGAGTGATTACTTATTTACACTAGCTCGTTATATTGGGCATTTGAAAGGGGTAGAAGACCTGCCTTGGAAACCAAGAATTTAATCCATCACTTTATACAAAAAGCCCGTCTTTCATAGTGAGGGTTCTGTCGCTTAATGCAGCTAATGCTTCGTTATGTGTTACAATTAGAAAGCTCTGGTTCAATTCTTTCTTCAGACGTAAAAATAATTCATGCATCGCATGTGCATTTTCACTATCCAAGTTGCCGGTTGGTTCATCCGCAAAAATGATGGCTGGTTGATTGATGAGTGCCCTAGCTACCGCAATTCTTTGTTGCTCTCCGCCAGATAATTGATGTGGTTTTTTATCTTGTTTGTCTGCAAGTCCTAAATAGTCCAGTAATTCAAGGGCTTTTTTTGCCACCGTTTTTTTATCCTGTTTCCCAATCCATCCGGGGATTGCAATATTTTCGATTGCTGTGAATTCGGGTAGTAAATGGTGAAACTGAAACACAAAACCAATTCGAGTATTTCTAAATTGGGCTAATTGTTGGTTATTCAATTGGTCTATGGCAACCCCTTCAAAAAAAATCTGCCCTTTATCCGCCTTTTCTAAGCTACTTACAATGTATAAAAGTGTCGATTTCCCGGCACCAGAGGGTCCTACAATGGAAACTAACTCTCCTTTGGATAAGTCCAAGGAAACGCCCTTAAGGACGGGCACAGTCCCATATTGCTTCCATATATCCTTAGCTACAAGTAGTTTTGGCTCCATCTCCATGTTGCAAACCTACGATTACCCGTTGAATTTTGCCAAAAATTAATAAAATGTTTACATGATGTAGAAAAATCAGATTTGGTTGTATCATATATACGGCTACTTTTGCAAAAAAGAACCTTATGTTTTGGACATTAGAATTAGCCAGTTATTTAGAAGAAGCGCCTTGGCCAGCATCTAAAGATGAATTGATCGACTACTCCATTAGGAGCGGTGCCCCTATAGAAGTAGTGGAGAATTTACAAGAGTTGGAAGACGAGGGCGAAGTGTATGAAAGTATTGAAGACATTTGGCCGGATTATCCAAGCCAAGAAGATTTTATGTTTAATGAAGACGAGTACTAATTTATGTGACGCTTTCGTAGAAAGCTAGCGTCACATAAATTAGTCTCTAATGAATTTAATAAAAAAAGAGGACACGAATTCGTGTCCTCTTTTTTTATTAAATCGCGAAAATGATATCTTAAAATATAAAATGGTTCTCTTAGCTAAAAAAGGAGTAAAATAAATTTTAATAATTCATTCATCCTTCTTTTAAAAAATCTTATATCCTCCTACCTAAAAAGTCAACTTAAAATATAGTAACATCAAACTCAAAGTCAATACAATGGTATTGGCTACAAGTACAGGTTTACTTTTTATTAAATACGCGTAGACTAACCAAACGATACAACTAAAGTTCACAATGAGTATCATCAATAAACTAAGGCTTTCTACATTTCTGGTTTGCCAAGTTAAATACACCTGAGGTATAAAAGTGATACAGCTAAGTAGTGAACCAAAATAGCCAATTGCTTCTACTAATTTTGGGTTAATTTGTTTGTCGCTCATACGAGTTATTAAATGGGGGTTATTATTATGGATTACTAAGAGCGAGTAGGTTTTTATCCTTCCGTGATACCAGCTTTTTGCATGACTAAATCACTTACACCAGTAGTAGAATAACCACCATCATGGAATAAGTTTTGCATGGTGACCATTTTAGTTAAGTCAGAGAATAAAGTGATACAATAGTTCGCACAATCTTCTGCCGAAGCATTACCTAAAGGTGCAATGGCATCTGCATAATCATAGAAATCACCGAATCCTTTAATACCCGTTCCTGCTGTTGTTTTAGTAGGGGACTGAGATACCGTATTCACACGCACTTTATTTCTTAAACCATAGTGGTAACCAAAGCTACGTGCGATAGATTCTAACAATGCTTTAATATCCGCCATATCTGTATAGAATGGGTAAGTTCTTTGAGCAGCAGCATAGGTTAAAGCAACTACGCTAGCGTGTTCGTTTAATGCATCCATATTGTAAGCCACACTTAACATTTTATGTAAAGACATAGCAGATACGTCTACGCCTTTTGCGTAGTAATCGTAGTTCAAAGATGGATAAGGAATATTTTTTCTGATATTGACACTCATGCCAATAGAATGTAAAACGAAATCGATTTTACCACCTAAGATTTCCTGAGACTGCGTAAATAAATTCGTTAATTCTTCTACGTTGGTCGCGTCAGCCGGTATAATTTTAGAATTGGTTTGTTCTGCAAGTACATTAATCTCTCCCATACGCATAGCGATAGGGGCGTTGGTTAACACAAATGTGGCACCTTCGGCATGGGCTTGTTCTGCTACTTTCCATGCAATTGAATTTTTATCAAGTGCGCCAGTAATGATACCTCTCTTCCCTTTTAATAAATTGTATGCCATCTTTATGGGTTTATTTAATTCTTGCAAAAATAATTATAATATCCTATAAAATAGCCAATCAGTCGGCTTAATATAAGTTAGGCAAGTAATTCGTTTGCATGCTCCAAAGCTGCTTTGCTTGGTGGATCGCCACCAATCATGCGGGCAATATGGGTCACGCGCTCAGCAGCTTCTAAACTGCGCACATGCGTATGGGTGGTTTTACCTTCTTGTTCTTTGTAGACATACAAATGCGCTTGGCCTTTAGCTGCAATTTGTGGCTGATGGGTGATACAAAGCACCTGACGGGCTTGCCCCAATTCTTGTAATAATAAACCCACTTGCTTCGCAGGTTCACCAGAAATACCAGAGTCAATTTCATCAAAGATCATCGTTGGTAAATCAATCGATTTTCCTACCAATGATTTAATACACAACATCAAACGGCTTAACTCACCACCACTTGCTACTTTTTTAATGGGCTCAAACTTTTGAGTATTATTCGCATCAAAAAGAAAATCAATTTTATCGATACCAAATTGATTAAACGGTACCGTATCCAATTGTACTTTTAATTGTGCATTGGGCATCCCCACTTGATGCAATAAATGGTTCACTTGTTTTGCCAAAGGGGTAGCTTGTTTTTTACGTAGTTCACTCAAATTAGCAGCGCGTATTGTTAAGTCTTTTTCGGCAGCAGCTACTTTTTTGGTATAGGTCTCAATAGCTTCATCTATATGCAATACAGCTTCTAATTCTTTTGACAAGACTTGTTGGATCTCCAATAAGGCAGCAGTAGATTGAACCTTATGCTTTTTCTGTAAATGGTATCCCTGAGACAATCTTTCTTGCATGGTACTAATTTTTGAAGCATCAATATCCATTTTGTCCTGCCATGTTTGAAGTTCGCTTGTAATATCTGCTAGTTCTATTTGAGCCGCTTTGAGTCTTTCTAATAAGGGCCCAAAATTATTCTGAAATTTTGCAATGCTTTCTAAATTATGTGCAATCTGTTTAATCTGTTGCAGTATTGGTTGGTCTGATTCATCTAATGCATGGATGCTTTGTGTTAATTGCGCTTTAATCTCCGCAGCGTTTTCCATGAATTTTAAATCGGATTCTAATTGTTCTAATTCGTTTTCTTGTAAATCCAAAGAAGTTAGTTCCTCTAATAAATGCGATTTATAAGCAACAGTTTGATCAAAGTTTTCTTTTTGTTCAATGAGTTCGCTTAAATGTTTGGTCGCTGCTTTCCAATCAAAGAAAGTGCTTTGATAGGCTTCAAGATCCTTATGCACATTAGCGAGTGCATCCAATACGGTTCTTTGAAATTCCATATCCCCTAAACTAAGGGTGTCAAATTGTTGATGCAGGTCCACCAATTGAGAAGTAAGCTGTCTTAATTCGTTTAAATTAATTGGGGTATCGTTGATGAAAGCCCTAGACTTTCCTTGTGCATTGATTTCTCTACGAATAATTAATTCATCGGCTAGGTCTAAATCATTTGCTTCAAAAAAGGCAGCGTAATGATTTTTGTTGGCAAGTGAAAAAATACCTTCTATCACGCATTTTTTTGCTGGATTGCGGCAAACAGAACTGTCTGCACGATCTCCTAAAATTAAACCCAAGGCACCCATAATGATACTCTTGCCCGCGCCAGTTTCTCCTGTAATCACAGAGAGTTGGTTGGATAAATTAATCTGTAAATCGTCGATTAAAATATAATTCTGTATGTCTAAATGAGTCAGCATAATGCACTGCAATATACACCCAATTTTATTTCCTCAAACAACGCTGAATCCCTGTTTTTGCTTTTTGGTCTAAGGAATTTTTAAAAGCGTGGTTTTTCATTTCTAAGCAGGTGTTAAAAAAGGTAATGGCCAATGTAGGGTTGTTTTTTTGTTCATAAATCAATCCTATTTGAAGGGCGGCCCTTGCTGCAAAATAGGCTGGTTGATTGGCGCCTTTTTCAATTGCGGAGGTATAAAAAGGAATGGCTTGGTCGAGTTGTCCTGCTAAATCATAAATACGACCAAGTCGGTAAGCAAATTCTGTTTTGTCGGCATCTTTATCAAAATCCTTGCTAGTTTTTCCTGCCAAAATAGTTAATGCTTGTTGTTGGTAGCCTCCGTCGCTTAGTAATCTAGCCCTTAATAAAATAGGATGGGGCCATGTCCCTTTTTTTGCGTTTTGTAAAGCTTGTTTATCTGCATCCGTGATATCGTTCCCTTTTGATAGCACATTACTTCGGTAGGCGTTGGCCTTGGCTTGATCCCCTTGTATATAGGCAATCCAACTTAATTTTTCAAAAGCATCTTTTACATAAAACTGCCCCTTGAAACGATTAATAAATTGTTGTAAAGCATTTTTTGCTGCATCTAATTTCAATTCATTCAAATAAGCATAGCCTATTTCTAGCTGCCAGAAAGGAAGGTCTAAATACGTATTTGCGGGATTGATATTGTATGCGATTTGCAATGCCTTTTGCGATTGCTGGTTATTCAAATAAAGATTGGTAGCCATATAGGCATGCAAATGATTATTGGTAAAATCGTAGTCTGTGTTTTCAAGGAATTCAAAAGTCTTTTTCTTATTGCCTTCAAAGTTCATGACAAGGTAGGGGTAAACAAAAAGGGCTTCGTTACGACATTGATTCGCAAAAGCATCTTTGCTATGGATGTATTTCAAAACAAGTGCATTGCCCTCTGTAATTTTTCCACTCATCCCTAATAGACTCGCCATCCATTGGTAACCTTTAGGGATGGTCCCAATCACAGTGGTCATGAGCCCAAGGTAAACATCGTTGGGAGAAAAATTGGGATAGGCTTTTTTATTTTCTTTAAACAAGAGGAATGCTTTTCTAAAATCCAATGCAGCTTCCAAATTTTTATTGAAACGAATGGCAATAAGTGATTTATGAAGATGCACCAATGCAATGCTATAAAGATGATAAGGAGATTGTTTTGGGCCATCTTCTAATAGTTGGATCCTTTGTTCAAAAGTGGGATATAATCGGCTGTATTCGTCCTTGTTTTCATTTAGAAATAGCTGGTAGAAATCCGCATAACTTTCAAGTAGGGGGTAGATCAAATTGGAAGCGTTGCCTTTTTTATCTTGGTTTATTAAAGTCCTTGCTTCTGGGATGCGTAAGCTTGTAATGGACTCATAGATCTTTTGAGTACGAGCTGTCCAACTGTATTGGTATTGACCAAGCGCTTGGCTCGTCATCATTATTATTACCAAAACAAGTAACAAACATTTTCTCATGTTGTAAAATTAAGAAAGGGTAGCCGATTGGCTACCCTTTCTGGGAATATTTTAAAACTTAATTGGATTAAGCTTCTTTACCTGCTAATTCACCTTCTACTAAGATTCTACCACAGTTCTCGCAAACAATGATCTTCTTATGTAATCGGATTTCACTTTGACGTTGAGGAGGGATAGAGTTAAAACATCCACCACAAGCATCACGCTCAACAGTTACCACAGCCAAACCATTACGGTAGGAATTTCTAATACGGTCGTAGCTATATAATAAACGATCGTCGATATGAGATCTTGCTGCTTCGCTCTTAGATCTTAATTCTTTTTCTTCAATCTCAGTATCAGCAATAATCTTTTCTAATTCGCTTTTCTTATGTGTCAATACGCCATCTTTAACAGCAATTGTCTTTTTTGCAGCATCTAACACCTTAATTTTTTCAGTTAATTCTTCGTTGGCGTCACGGATATGTTTTTCAGCAAGTTTGATTTCCAAACCTTGCATTTCTAATTCCTTGTTGATGGCCTCGAACTCACGGTTGTTCTTTACGTTTTCGCTTTGCTTCTCGTATTTAGAAGTCAACTCTTCACTTTCTTTGATTGCAGCTTTCTTGCTTTCAATAAATTCGGTGATACCATTGATCTCTTCTTCGATTCTATTTTGTCTGTTTACCAATCCTTGAACTTCATCTTCAAGATCCTTCACTTCCATAGGCAATTCACCACGTAAGATTTCGATCTGGTCGATGTTGCTGTCTACGGTTTGAAGCTTGTGAAGATTCACTAATTTTTCTTCTACTGAAAAGTCTTTGACTGATGCCATATGAATGTTTTATTTTAAGTAGCTTATTGGTTGCGTTTTCACCTCAGATTCGAGGACGGCAAAGGTAAGGAATTTACGCTTTAAATAGTCAACAATTAGTCCAGGAACTAAATGTTCGCTTTCCCCATGCCCAATATCCATTAGGAGGTACCTGCCGTCTGCTTCAAAAAAATCATGGTATTTAAGGTCGCTCGTGATGAAACAATCTATATTTTGCGCTTGAATTTGGTCCAATAGAAAGCTGCCACTTCCGCCACATAAAGCTATGGTAGTCAATTTTTTATCTATCAATTGAGTATGTTTAATCACCTCCAATTTCAGCTGTTCCTTTACCCATTGAATGAAGGCCTCAGGCTCGGTTTCCAGGGGCAATTCACCTACTATCCCTGCCCCCACGGCCTGTCCATTCATATCAAAAAGACCAGGAATTGGAGCTAAAATTCGTCTATTTCCTAGGTGCAATCGGTCTGCTAGGGTGCTATTGACCCCATGGATCACATTGTCCAAATTGGTATGAATCGCATACAAAGCGATATTATGGTGGATGGCTTTAAGGACTGTTCTATTGACATAATGGTCCCTGCTAAATTGCTTGATGCCTTTGAAAATGATGGGGTGGTGACTCACAATGAGGTTGCATCCCTTTTGAATGGCCTCTTCGATGACTGCTTCAGTGCAATCTAAAGAGCACAACACACCTGTGCAATTGGCATTGGGATCTCCAACAATTAGACCTGAATTATCATAGGATTCTTGAAATTGGAGTGGTGCCCACTGCTCTAGGCTAGTGATCAAGGCTTTTATTTGCATGCACTAAATTAATTATTAATTGATAAATTGAGCCCTAGATTCAACTATTTGTATTGTTAAATGTTATCCTCATACTATGCGTCCATACGTTATTTTATTTTGGTTCAGAAGAGATCTTAGGTTAAAAGACAATACAGGATTATACCATGCCCTTAAGTTGGCTCAAAAACTAGAACTAAAAGTGTTGCCCATTTTCATTTTTGACAAAATGATTTTGGACAAATTAGAAGATAAAGCAGACAGAAGGGTCGACTTTATCCATCAAACCATCACTGAATTACAAGCAATTTTAACTGAAAAAGGCAAATCCCTTTGGGTGCATTATGGCCATCCGACTGAAGCTTTTGAAGCCCTGAAAAAGCAATATCAAATTCATGCTGTTTTCACAAATCAAGATTACGAACCCTACGGTATCCAAAGAGATGCGCAAATTGCAACTGATTTAGCAAAGGATAAGATTGAGTTTCATGCCTACAAGGATCAAGTGATTTTTGAAAAGTCCGAAGTGACCAAAGAGGATGGCAAGCCTTATACTGTTTTTACGCCCTATTCCAGAAGATGGAAAGCCAAATGGGATGCAAATCCTACTAAATTATTGCCATCGGAAAAAGGCACTGAATATTTTTTGGATAGCAAAGCATTACCTATCCCAAGTTTAAAGGCCATGGGTTTTGAAAAAACGGACTTAGTGGTGCCTGCAAAAAAATGGAAAGAAGCCACTGTAAAAAATTACACCGAAAAAAGAAATTTTCCTGCTGTAGAGGGCGGCACTTCACATCTTGGGATGCATTTAAGATTTGGTACCATTTCAATTAGGCAGTTGGCTTTAGAAACTGTGCCCATCAATACCACTTATTTTAACGAGTTAATTTGGCGCGATTTTTATCATATGATCTTATGGCATTTTCCGCATGTGGCGGAGGGAAAATCTTTTAGAGCGCAATATGATTTCATAGAATGGCGCAATAACGAAAAAGAATTTGAAGCATGGTGTCAGGGACAAACGGGGTATCCAATTGTAGATGCCGGCATGCGCGAACTCAATGCTACTGGATTTATGCATAACCGCGTTCGCATGATTGTAGCAAGTTTTTTAACCAAGCATTTATTAATTGATTGGCGTTGGGGTGAGGCTTATTTTGCACAAAAATTATTGGATTTTGATTTTGCTGCAAACAATGGTGGATGGCAGTGGGCGAGTGGAAGTGGATGTGATGCTGCACCTTATTTTAGAGTCTTCAATCCAAGACTACAAACAGAAAAATTTGACATGCAATTGGAGTATATCCGCAAATGGATACCAGAATTAGACAGTTTATCTTATCCTCAACCCATTGTGGTGCATGAGGAAGCAAGGGTAAGGGTGTTGGCTGCTTATGCTAAGGCATTAAAGCCCTAAATAATATTCAATTTTAGCCCAGCAAATTGTTAAGGAATACTAATTTTTAACGTACTAATTGTGCGTAAACTTCTTCTAATTTTTTGATCGCGTTTTTTCCTACCTCGCCCATTTGAATACTATAATCATTTACATATAAATCGATATGTTGACGCATTACTTGTTCCGACATTTCCTGTGCGTGCGAGGTCACAAATTCAGATAATTGATCGTAGTTATTGTTGAAAGCAAACTGCACACTTTCTTGAATCAAAGCATCTATGATTTTGATTTCATCTTGCGGTTGATCCTTTCTAGCAATAATACCACCTAAAGGAATGGGTGCGTTGAAACTGGTTTCAAAAAAATGACCCAAATCCATCCATTTGCTTAAACCTTTAGCTGCATAAGTGAATCTGTTTTCGTGGATGATCACACCCGCATCTACCTTCCCAGAAAGCACCGCTTCTTCTATTTCATTGAAGACTAAAAAAACTTTATTTTTCACATCCTGAAAAGCAAGACTAAATAATAAATGCGCCGTGGTATCCATGCCGGGAATGGCAACGCGCATTGTTTTTTCATCAGGCTTGCCAGATAAATTTGTTTTGTCCTCTTTGTAAATTAATAATGGGCCAACACCTTTTCCTAATGCACCACCACTCTCTAATAACTGGTATTGGTTTTTTATTTTTGGCCAAACACCATAACTAATTTTTGAATAGGGAAGCTTGCCCTGTAAGGCCCACTCATTCAAGGTTTGCACATCTTCCAAATGCAAATTAAAATTATAGCCCTTGGTATCAATTTTATGATTAACTAAGGCGTCAAAAATAAAAGTGTCATTGGGACAAGGAGAAAAACCGATATCAATTGTAGGCATATAGATAAGGTGTTCGGTTTTAAAAAGCTTGAATAGATAATGCGTCTAGATATTGCAAAACAGTTTCATTTAAATTATAAATGGCTTCCTGCATTTTCCATTTTGCTTTATTACGTTCACCCACATAATTGGACACCGCACGTATTTGTATAAAAGGAATACTTAAATCTCTACCAATATAATGTAAGGCAGCGCCTTCCATGGATTCTATTTGTGCTTTGTATTTTGTACGATACCTTTCAATGATTTTTTTATCTGTAGTAATGGTATTCACTGTCACGCCTTTTTTGGTAGGTAGGTTCAACAGATTATACTGATTCAGAAAATTATTGGGCAAAGATTTTTTTTCAAAGGGTGCATCATTAGCACCATCTAATTTCAAATCAAATAAATCTTTCCATTGTTTATTTTCAGTCACACCAAGGTCACCAACAATATCATCTTTTATCACAAATACTTTACCTAGTGGCATCTTTGGATCTAAGCTTCCTGCTATACCCATTTGGATGATTAAAGACGGGGTTTCTTGTACCACCATTTTCATCAAAGAAACACTGCTTGCAAGCATGCCTACACCAGATTCATGAAATCCCACAGAGAACTTTTTGTTCGGTGTGACGAACTTTGGGTTGATTTTTTGAAAAAGGGGCATCCACTCCCCATTGGTTGCTGCAGATATAATAACTCTCATGGGATAAAGTTCCATCAAATTTATATCTTTGCAAAAAGAAACGGTGATGGTATACTTAACTCGAGTGGAACATTTTAACGCAGCCCATAAATTATCCAACCCAAATTGGTCTAAAGAAAAAAATGAGGAGGTGTTTGGGGTTTGTGCAAATGAAAATTGGCATGGACACAACTATGAGTTATTAGTGACTATCAAGGGTACGCCCAATCCGGATACAGGTTTTTTATATGATGTAAAAAAACTAAGTAGCATCATAAAAAAACAGGTATTAGATGAACTAGACCATAAGAACCTAAACTTAGATGTACCCTTTATGGAAGGGCAATTGTGTTCAACCGAGAACCTGGCGATTGCCATTTGGAAGCAGTTGCAACCACATATACCTTCGGAAGTGCAATTGTATTGCGTCAAATTATACGAGACCCAACGTATCTATGTGGAGTATTTTGGATAATTTTCACCAAAATAGTTAACACAATCCTTTTTTATCCTTTTTTGCCCATTTTGTTTAAAGTATTTTATGTTAATGTTAAACATTATCAGTGCATCCTTGTTCTATATAATGTAACTTTATCCTCTTAATTTTGAATTATGGAACATCAAGTAGCGGTATATCGAAAAGAGCATTTTAATGCCGCACACAAATTGTTTTGTGCTGAATGGACAGACGAAGAGAACAAGCGTGTTTTTGGTGCTTGTAGTAATCCTAATTATCATGGACATAATTATGACTTGATTGTAAAAGTAGTAGGTGTTCCAGATCCAATCACTGGATTCGTGATCAACACCAAGGACTTGAGCAAAATTGTTGGAGAAGAAGTTATCGCCCGATTTGACCACAAAAATTTAAACCTAGACACCGAGTTGTTTAATAATTTAAATCCTTCTGCAGAAAACATTGCGATTGTGATTTACAATTTATTAAGACCTCGTATTGCCGAGCAATTGGCATTAAAAATTCGACTTTATGAAACAGAAAGAAACTTTGTTGACTACCCCGCTTAGCGAACAAAAAATTGAATTAAGCCATTTAATTATGGAAGAAATGGGCGATGAGCACAAAGCAAGCTCAGTAGAAACGCCATTGCGTGCAGATGCTTTTGATAAAACAGATGAAGAAAAAATTGCTTTGATAGAGCCGCATTTTAGAGCCATCATGGAAACGCTAGGGATGGACTTAAATGACGATAGCTTAAGAGGCACACCACTTAGAGTGGCAAAAATGTATGTAAAAGAATTGTTCCAAGGCTTGAACCCAGCGAACATGCCAAGCATGACATTGTTTGAAAACAAATTTCAGTACAATGAAATGTTAGTGGAAAAAAATATCAATTTCTATACCAATTGTGAACACCATTTTGTGCCTTTCTTTGGTAAAGCACATGTGGCGTATATCAGCAGTGGTAAAGTAATTGGATTAAGTAAATTAAACAGATTGGTAGAATATTTTTCTAAACGTCCACAGGTACAAGAGCGTCTAACCATGCAAATTGGTAAAGCTTTACAGACTGTTTTGCAAACTCAAGATGTAGCTGTTTTTTTAGATGCGAAACATTTATGTGTTGCAAGTAGAGGTGTAAAAGACGATAGTTCCAATACCATTACCAGTTATTATGGTGGTAAATTCCAAGATGAAAATACAAAGGCTGAATTTTTAAAATATTTGGATATCAATGCCTAAACGAATTGGTTTTTAGTTTGGTAATAAATTAGTTTGTAAGTAAATGGTGGAGCGTAGCTTCACCATTTTTATTTGTATAATGGATGCTTTGATTTATTTTTGGCCAAACGATTGAATATGACAAAACATGCATTTGTATTCCCTGGTCAAGGAAGTCAGTTTTCTGGAATGGGAAAAAATTTATACGAATCTAATGAAGCTGCAAAAGCCTTATTCGAAAAAGCCAACGAAATAGTAGGCTTCCGCATTAGTGATATCATGTTTGAAGGAACAGACGAGCAATTAAAACAAACCAATGTCACTCAGCCAGCAGTGTTTATTCATTCTGTGATTGCTTATTTAACAACGGATCATACAACACCAGATATGGTAGCTGGACATTCTCTTGGAGAATTTAGTGCACTTGTAGCCAATAAAACTTTAAGCTTTGAAGATGCACTGCGTTTAGTGAGCATAAGAGCAAAAGCCATGCAAGCTGCTTGTGAATTACAACCTTCTACCATGGCTGCAGTATTGGCACTAGCCGATGATAAAGTGGAAGCCATATGTGCGCAAGTTCAAATTGAAACTAAAGAAGTAGTGGTGCCTGCAAATTATAATTGTCCTGGACAGTTGGTGATATCAGGATCTGTAAAAGGAATAGAAATTGCATGTGAGCAAATGAAAGCAGCAGGTGCAAAACGTGCTTTGGTTTTACCAGTAGGAGGCGCATTTCACTCACCACTCATGGAACCAGCGAAAATTGAATTAGCAGCAGCAATTGAAGCAACTACATTTAACAATCCAATTTGTCCAGTATACCAAAATGTGATTGCATCTGCAGTGACAGATCCAGTCCAAATCAAAGCCAACTTAATTGCACAATTGACCGGTGCGGTAAAATGGACCCAATCTGTGGAAGCCATGGTAGCCGACGGTGCAACTACTTTTACTGAATTTGGACCAGGAAAGGTTTTGCAAGGATTGGTGCAAAAAGTATATAAGGAAGCGGTTGTGAATGGTGTAGCCTAAATGCTCTTCAAAATATATAATATTAATTATAAGAATAATATAATATATTTGAAAAATATTATATTATTTAAAATATACCTATTATGAAAAAAATCATTTTATTATTAGTTGTTATTTTGATTGCAACGACTTCGATTGCTCAAGTTTCAGCAGGTTTAAAAGTTGGTGCAAGTTTTGCATCTGTAGAGGCTGCTGCAATGGGAATGAAAGCATCTACTTCAAACAGAACTGCATTAGCTCTTGGTGGGTTTGTAAATTTTAGTGTTTCAGAAAAATTTAAAATACAACCAGAGTTATTGTATCAAGGAATGGGGGGAAGTGTTGATGGAGAAACTTTTAAAAGTGAATATATAAATATTCCTGTTTTAGCGCAATATGCGGTTACTCAAAATTTTAAAATTGAAGCTGGTCCTCAATTTGGCATTTTAGCAAGTTCTAAATCTGCCGGAGAAGATATTAAGGATGCTTTTAAAACTTCTGATTTTCAATTATTATTTGGTGCTTCAATTAATGTAACTGATGCAATTGGCATTGGTGCTCGATACGGAACGAGTATGTCATCTATTGCTGCTAACGCAGATCAAGCTTTTGATGACGTTAATGTTTCTATTAAGAACAAAGCGTTCACTGTAATGCTAACGTATAAAATATTTTAAATTTAATTAGGGTGAATTTCTTTGAATAATTAGTTCACCCTAATTTTAATTATAGTTGGTTTTTCATTTTTAAATTGCGGCATACACATGCCCACGGAAGCACCTATATAAGTTGGGTCGCATATAACATATACGTTTTTATTATCATTAATTTTATCTCCTTCAATATTTGCATTGAATTTTACTGCACATGCCACATGTGTAGAATACTCTAATCCAATTACTTCTAGTTTTAAGAGCGACTTTACTAAGTGCGCAAACAAGATAGACCTATCTTCACAATCCGAATAGGGGTATTCAAATAATTCCTCTGAGAAGAAAAATTTTTCATATCCAAATTGTGCATCATCTGTCTTATACTCAAATGAATGTTGGACAAAGTCTAATATAACATTGACAGCTTCTAGTTCGTTTTTCCCTTTAATTTTTGGTAGTAGATAATTATGAATTGAATTTTCTGTTTTTGGATCAAGCGATGAATTAAAAAAAACAGACAAGTCTGTCATTGGCATTTGATTGTAAAAAGCAATCAAATTTTTATTGATTAAAACTTCAATATTATTTTCATTTTTACTTGTAGGTACCTGAACAGCCTTGTACATTTCATTTAACTTAGGTGCTTTTGTTAAATTAAGGTCTATTTTTTTATTAGATTTAGAAAAATTCTGTTTAAATGTGTAAATGAGTTCATCATTCTCCTCATTCAAAATATAATATTTTATTCCTTCAACATTAATATATTTTTTAGAATAAATTGTATTATTAAAAGTTGCAAGTAGGATATAAGCATTAGCACGTTTTGCAACTTTTATATTATAATCTAAATGGGTCAACATAAAAAATGTGAATAAAGTTTGTTCGTTTTCTTTTTTATTTATCTGCTGACTTAATTTAGTAACGAGTGTATAGTAGCCCCAGTCATTAAGACTCAATTCGGCTCCAACTTTTTTTATTTGTTGAATTAAATCCTCATAATCGGCTTTACTTAAAGCTTCCCAATAATTACCAACTGCAATTTCATTGATATCTTTTACATCTTGAATCAAATTTTGATCAAAAAAGAATTCAATTTTTGTATTGAAATAATTAATACTACTACCATTTTCATATTTATTCCTCTTTGTTGAATTGCTACTATCAACGATGGGTTCAATATCCTTGATAATAATGTTTGGAATGACTACGATAGGAATTTTATTTATGTCAACTTGTTTAGGTGAAGCAGGAATGACATCTGGTAGTTTTGGTGGTAAAGGCACCGTTTTTGGTTTACTACTAGCTTGAATATCAAAATTTGACCATTTGTTCTTGAGCATTTGTGCAAATTCTTTATCTCTTTTATCCTTAAAATCTGAAAAATTAGCTTTTTCATTAGAAATAAAAGCGTCATATTCCTTTTGCATACTCGATTTAGTAACTTCTTGTCCTTTTGTAATGAATGAACAAAAAAGGAAAGTCAATAGAACATAAAATTTAGAATTATTAGTTTTCATAATAAAATGGGTATTGAATTTGCATAATTAGACGATCAAAAAAAATCCCAAGATAATCTTAGGATTTTTTTAGTTAAATTTATTTTTCAAAAGGGAAGTTTCTTCCCACTTTTCTCATCATTCTTTCCATTAAAACACCAGCATTTGAGAATGCACTTTCATTCATCTCTTTGTAAAATCTCCAAGCAAGTTCTCCATCTTTTGCACCATATAATTGTAAAATAAGTCCACCACTTGCAACACCTTTGGCAACACCAAAAGCCAATGTGCTAATAATTGCACCTGCTTCCGAACCAGTTTTTTCATATGTCCAAGTAGACTTAATAATTGCATCTACGCCAAGTATCTTACAAATTGAATCAGCAAGTACTTCGTCTAAATTATCAAAAACACCTGCTTTCTTAAGCAATGCATTTGTTCTATTGATGTCTTGAAATGAAACTGAGTAATCACTAGATTTTCTAAGCAAGTAAGTATACATTCCTTCTTGCATTTGAGAGGATGTAATTCTTTCTTCTTCCTTTATATTTTCAAGCGTAACTCCTTTAGGCATTTTTTTATAAGAAATATTTGCTTTGAAAGGAAGAATTGCGACAGTTTTAGTATTTGCGACTAAAGTCTTTAAATTAGGGGAAACAAATTCTTGTTTACTTCCAATTATTTGCGCCAAACTGCTTTTTACAATAAAAAGACTTATGATTAGAATTAGTTTAGTTTTCATTATTTTCTTTCAAATATAAATAGTTTATTATGTAATTATTTTTATATGGGACATTAACTTTAAAGTTATTTCAGATTGAGTTTTGTTCGCTTTTTTTGATTCATTTCTCTTTAATTTCTCATTTTTCAATCTGACCCATTTAAACTGCCTATTTGAAATGTTATAACCCATTCATAATGAATATTTTATATTAAATAGACTATAGTATATATTTTTTTAATATATACTATAGTATTTGCTAATTGTAGTAATTTTGAAGGCTTTGTGGACTCAGTCTGCTTGGCCCTTAAATTTATACATTTGCGCAAGAGGATTTTACATATAGGATTTTTGATTTGCTTTCTATTTATAGGTAGGATGAGTTATGGCCAGACTGTTTCAATTGATCATCCATCAAATGTTTGTAAGAATAATAGTGCAAACCTGACTGTACGTTCAGATCAAGAAATAACATTCTATATCGAAGAGTCAATTGATGGTGGAACTAATTGGACAATTTTTGGAGGAAGACAGAGAACTACTCTTAGTGGTTCAGATTATACTTATTCTACTGGTTCATTAATAACCGTATCTTCTATGTATAGGGTATGGTATTCAACTAATCAAAGTTTCCAATCAAGTAATCCAACTTTATATGTAACAAATCGCAGTTCTGAAATTACCATAAATTTATTTCCAACGCCTATTGTTACTTCATTTGTATCAAATCAATTTTGTAGCGGGACACAATTTATAATTAATCCTAGTGTTGGTGATGGGGCAGGAAATACTGTGTCCTCTACTTTTACATGGTCAAATCCAACTTTGACACAACCTCTTAGTGGTGGTGCCAGTACAAATATTGCTTCTGGTTCTATTTCAGGTACATTAACAAGTATTGCAAGCTCAATACAGTCAGCAACATATACTGTAACTCCTACATCTATTTTGGGAGGATGTCCAGGTAATCCATTTACTGTAACTATACCAATAAAACCAACTCCTTCAATCAATTCACAGGCACCTGAGATTTGTAGTGGTGATGTATTTAATGTAAATCCTGTTGATGGAACAGATGGTATAGTGCCTTCTGGAACAACATATTCATGGATAACGCCTACAGTTACAGGATCTACGGGCTCAGTTTTGGGTGGAACAAGTGGTTCAGGTAATTCAATTGGGGGTACATTAGCAAATACAACAACATCTGTACAATTTGTAACTTATATCGTTACAGCCTATGCAGGTACATGTACAAGTTCTACATTCACAGTTACAGTTAAAGTAAAGCCAAGACCAAGTGTAGCAAACAATCCAACAATACCACAAATTTGTAATGGTTCTGCTTTTTCGTTTATACCTCCATCAGCTGTTCCTTCAGGAACACAATATTTTTGGTCTGTTACTGAATTAGCAAATGTGTCAGGCGAAAGCAGTGTAATTACACCAACTACTAATTTTTCACAAACGCTAAGTACCTCTTCGGTAAGTGGCTCTGTTTCTATCTCCTATGTAGTAACTCCAATTACAGATGGTTGTGCTGGTCCTAGTTTTAATGCTAGCGTTGAATTAATTCCAAGCCCAGTCATTAACTCACCTTTGAGTACTCAACTTTGTAGTGGGGGGAATCTTAACTTCACACCAGCTAATGGGACACATGGAATTGTTCCAGCCGGCACAATGTATAATTGGTCCATCGCGTCAAATTCAGAAGTTACTGGACAAAATGAGGAATTGACTACACCTCGTTCAGGTATCATTGATGCAGGAATCTCAATTGTGAATCCAACTAACACTGAAAAAATATTACTTTACACAGTAACAACTGTTACAGCAGGATGTGCGTCTTCAACTTTTCAATTATCAGTTACAATTGTTCCTAGTGCACAAATCAATAATAAAAATATTGAAATAATTACTGGACAAAATACTAGTATCACTCCTGGCCCTACATATAGTGATGTGGTATTGACAAATACAAACTATACATGGACGATTCAGCCAAATTCAAATATTGATGGATTTTCTGCAACAGTCAGCCCAACTACTTCAATAAATCAAGTATTAACAAATCTGACTAATACACCACAAACTGCCATTTATAATGTTAGTTCAGTTGCAAACACTTGTGCTTCTGCATCGTTTTCTATGACAGTAAACGTATTACCTAAACCAATTATTTCTGCAAAAAATAATACTGTTGACAGTCATACTCCATTTTCAGTATCTATTACAGATAATAGTCCAACACAAATAGTTCCTGCAAGTACAATTTATACATGGACTGTACCATCTGCTACAGCCTCATTAACTGGGGTAGTAAGTGGTACAGATGTAGGAACTATTTCTGGTACTTATATCAATTTGACTAATGTTGCTCAAACGGCTACCTATACTGTAACGCCAACCTACGTTTCACCAGCTCCAACTTTAAGACGTATAGATGGAACGCTATTCCCAGTTTCAGTGATAGTAAATCCACGACCTAAAATTGCTTCAAAAGTTGCGACACTATGTAGTGGAGGTACATTTTCTGTAACCATTACTGACAATAGTCCATCAGAAATTGTACCTGCAAATACAACCTATACTTGGTCCACACCAACATTACCGACAGGACTGATTGGTGGGGTGAGTGCAACGAATGCAGGAACTATATCAGGCACTTTGGTTAATCAAACTTCAGGTACACTAACTGCAACATATACTGTTACGCCATGGTCTGGAACTGCTGCGGGAGATCCATTCACGGTTTCTGTTACAGTCAATCCAAAAGCGACTATTCAAAATAATATTGCTACGCCAGTTTGTACAGGAACAGCTTTTGCATTTACACCAAATAGTAATGATATAATTCCAATTGGTACAACATTCTCATGGAGCAATCCAGTAGTTACTGGTTCAATGACTGGTGGTATAAGTGCAACAAATGCGGGCACAATTTCAGGTACACTCACCAATCCAACGAATGCAGAACAAACAGCTTTATACAGTATCACCACTTCATCAGGTAATTGTGCAGGTGCTACTTTCACAATGAGTGTAACTGTAAACCCTCGTCCGCAAATTTTACCTAAAGCGACAATGATCAATAGTGGGGGTACTTTTTCTGTTACAATCACGAATAATGTGAATGAAGTTGTTCCTGTAAATACAAATTATAGTTGGGGTTTACCAACAATAACTTCTTCATTAGAAGGAGCAGTTATTGTATCAGGAGCTGGAAGTATTTCTGGAACTTTAACTAACATATCAAGCGCTGTTCAAACCGCAACCTATTCAGTTACACCAAATTTTAATGGTTGTGCTGGATCTCCATTTGCTTTGACAGTAACGGTGAATCCAAAACCTAAAATATTAAGTAACATTCATAATGTCACTATCTGTAGTGGCGGAACATTCTCAGTTACAATTACTGATAATAGTCCAACTGAAATTGTTCCATCTAATACAACTTACACATGGTCAGGGCCATCTATGCAACCAGGTATCATTGGTGGAGTTGCTGCAACAAACTCAGGAACCATATCAGGAACTTTGGTCAATCAAACTCCAGGCATGTTGACAGCCACTTATACAATAACACCAAAGTCGGGAACCGCAGAAGGTGATCCATTTACAGTTGTTGTTACAGTGAATCCAAAAGCAACTATAGCTAGTAATTCAGCGACTCCAGTATGTAGTGGATTTCCTTTTACATTTACACCCCCAAATACAGATATCGTTCCATTAGGTACAACGTATACTTGGAGTAATCCTTCCGTTACTGGAGGAATGACAGGAGGAGCTAATGCAACAAATGTCGCAACTATTACAGGTACTTTAACAAACATATCAAGCGGTGTACAAACTGCAACTTATAGTATTACGCCACTATCAGGTGGGTGTACTGGAGGAACATTTACATTGACAGTAAAAATTAATGCGCTACCTAATTCGCCAACAACTACTGCAAACACTGTAGTATATAATAAGCAACCTCATGGATTTATTGTTTCATTGAATCCTGCTAATGCAAGTGATGAAATATTAAGATGGTATACTACAGGTGTTTCTTCTCCTATTTCTCCAACTTATATTCTTGCAAATCCAACCCCTTATTCTGTATTAGTATCATCTTACAATCAAGTGACTCAATGTGAAAGTGCTCAAAAAGTCACTGCAATACTGACGATCAATGCAAAAGAAATTGATGCGCAAGCTAGCGCATCTGATAAAGTTTATGATCGATCAACTACAGCAACAGCATCGGTAACAAGTAATCAAGTCATTTCACCTGATATTGTTTCTTTTGCGCCAACTAGTGCAAATTTTGATACAAGAAATGTTGGTATTGGAAAAACAGTAACACTTACTGGTGTATCAATTAGTGGAGGGGCCGATGCAAGCAATTATTCTTTAAAAGCCACAAGTAATACACTTTCGACAACTGCATCCATTACAGTGAAACCAATTACAGTTTTAGCTACTGCAGATAATAGGGTATACAATGCAACTGCAAGTGCCACAGTGACTTTATCTAGTCCTGGTGTAATTAATCCAGATGATGTTTTATTTAATTATGCACAAGCATTGTTTAATAATAAAACAGCGAATGTAGGAAAGCAGGTTAATGTTACAGGAATTAGAATCTCAGGTGGTGCAGATGCTGGAAATTATACACTAACTGCAACAACAGCTACTACAACCGGAACTATTAGTAAATCAGAAATTATAATTAATGGAGCAGTTGCATCTGATAGAGTTTATAATGGAACAATAAGTGCTACCATAACTGGAGGGACCATAACAGCTTCTATTTTATTAGCGGATGTGGTTACATTGGATCAAAAAGGCGAGTTCAATAATAGAAATGTAGGCGTTGATAAGCCGGTTACTTCAATATCTACAATTGGTGGAGCCGATGCGGCCAATTACTATTTAACTCAGCCAACTGGATTGACTGCGTCAATTACTAAAAAGAATATTAGCGAAATAAGTCCCGTCACTCAAAATAAAGTGTATGATGCCACAACTAAAGCGGTCAATTATACCTCTGCATTAAATACAAAACAAGCTCCTGGTGCTGGAACTGATGTTGATGGCACACCCTATACAATTGACGATGTGAGTATTGTTTCAACTGCGGAATTCGATAATAAAAATGTGGGTAATTCTAAAAGCATTAGTTCAACTTCTATTTTGGCAGGGGTTGAAAAAACGAATTATGAATTAGTAAAGGCAATCAATTTAACGCCAAGAAATATTACGAAAAAGACATTAAACATGTCTGGCTTATCTATCCCAGCTTCAAAAGTGTATGATGGCACAACTAGTACTGTATTAACTGATAATAAATCTTTGTCTACTGCATCCTTGCCAGGGCAAGGTACAGTAACTGATGGAAAGCCATATACTACTGATATTTCAAATCTTAGTATTACTGGAACTGCAATAGGTACCTATAATTCTAAAAATGTGTTAACTGCAAGTACAGTTACATACACCGGTCTTGTTTTATCTGGAACAGAATCTGGCAACTATTCTTTAACTATTCAAGTACCTGAACCTGCAAAAATTACAAAGAAAGAATTAACTATGAGTGGATTGTCTGTACCATCTACTAAAATTTATGATGCAACCTTAAAAGCGAATGTTATAGATAACAAAATTTTGCAAAGTAAAATTACTGCAGGGACAGGGAATAAAGATGACGGTAAACCATATGATCCAGATGATGTTTCATTATCAGGTACGGCAGTCGCTAACTATAACACAAAGGATGTCACAACCGCTATTGTTGTTAATTTTAGTGGATTGTCATTAGCAGGTGCAGATGCAGGCAATTATAGTTTAAAGATTCAAACTCAATATAACGCAACAATTATTCCTTTGGTTAGAAATGTGGTTGCGAACCAACAGAATAAAATTTATGGTCAAGACGATCCAATTTTTACATATACTGCAGATCCTTTATTGGAATCAGATCTTTATTCTGGAGTATTAAAAAGAGTTGATGGGAAAAATGTTGGTTCCTATCCAATTGAAATTGGAACATTAACAGGAGGATCCAATTATACAATAAATCTCACACCAAATGTTTTAATCATTGACAAAGCAATTATGTTTATAACAGCTAAGGATGCGATTAGAACATACGGAGATTTGCCATTAGTAACACAAACTAATTCTACCGAATTTATTGCTAATGGATTAAAATATGATGAAAAAGTTGGCTACGTAACAATCTCTTATCCGAATGGCCCAGGCTCTGGCAATGCTATTAATGATTCAGTAGGAAAATACGAAGGCGTGGTGAATGCTGTTGATGTGTCTGGGGGCACATTTAATGTAATGAATTATAAAACAATATTTTTTAGAGGGGATCTAATAGTAAAAAAATTACCAATCATTGTTTCTGCTGAATCTAAAGAAAAGAGAGAGGGACAACAAGATCCTGCATTAACATTTAAAACTTCAATACCTTTGGTAGTTGGAGATGAATTTACAGGTTTAATTACAAGAGAACCTGGTGAAATAGCAGGCGCATATCAAATTCAGATTGGAACTTTGGCTTTAAATAATAATTATCAATTAACATTTAGGCCTGCAGTGTTTTTAATAAAACCTGAAGAGCCTACTTTTGTGCTTCCTAAAGCATTTACTCCAAATGGGGATGGTGTTAATGATGTTTTAAAAATTATTCAAGATGGAATTAGTTCTATTAATTATTATCAAATTTTTAATAGATCAGGTAGGCTTGTTTTCCAAACAAAGGACTTAAGTGTAGGATGGGATGGAAGATTCAATGGTGTAGTACTTGATTCAGATGCATATTATTGGAATGTAGAATTTGTTACTTGGAACAAAAAAGTTATAAAAATAAGTGGAACTGTAATTTTAATTAAATAAGTTTGAAAACATACCTCATTATATTATTTGGCATTATTACTTACAATTTATCTGCACAAGATGTTTCTGTATCTATGCCATTTTTTTCTTCACAATTTTTAAGTCCTGCAAATGCAGGATCTAGTCTTTATGGATCTAGGGTTCAAGGTAATTTAAAGTCACAGTTTACTGGTAACTCAAACTTATTCAATACCATCATTGCAGGTTGGGATACTAAATTGAATAACAAAGAATATGAAGAAAAAAATCATTTGGGCTTGGGTTTCCAAATTATGTCTGATCAGCTATTAGGGGGAATACTTCAAACCAATTATTTAACTACAAATTTCGCATATCATTTAAATTTAAATCAAAATAGAACAAATACTTTAGCAATGGGTATGGGTTTATCAGTGGCTCAAACATCTTATGATCAAACTAAACTTACTTTTGGGGATATGTATAATTCAAACGGAACACAAATTAGTACCGTAAGTCCTAATGAAATTTTGAATAAAAATCCAACAAGTTATGCTGTTAATACTGGGATTGTATTTTCAAGACATGCTGAAGAAACATTCTTTCAATTAGGTGTAAATAGTTTTTATTATTCAATGCCAGAATTAACAGGAGCATTAAATAAATTAACTGAAGCCACTGAAATGAGGTTCAATGCTTTTTTAAATCTAGAAAAATATATTGCCGGGGATTTTACAATCCTTGTTCATGGTAGTTATGATATTAAAGGGGAAAATAGTAACTATTTTTTAAGTGGTGCTTTTGGCGTACCACTAAACAAAGATTTAGATTATCCAAAAAGATTTTATTTAGGTACTTCTATAAGACAAAATATTTCAATTACTCCATACATCGCAGTAATGAACACGCGTTATAACTTTGCCATTAGTTATGACCTATATAATAGTGGGGCAACGGCTTCTCAAATAAAACAAAACGGATTTGAACTTTCATTTTCCCATTTCTTTTCCAGAAGAAGAAAAGAAATTTTTAGAAGTTTATTAGATTAAATTCAATATTTTTTTAATATATTTAAAACCAATTGATTATATATTAATATTATTTTAAATATTAATTAAAAATTAATATAAGATTTACCTTTTTTATAATATATCCCAAATTATATATATTATCTTTGTAATATCCCCTTAAATTATTAAAAATCATAAGTTCAAAAAATTAAAAAAATGAGAAACCAAATTTTAACTATTGTATCTAGTGTTGCAATCCTTGCACTTGCATGCGGTACGCCTCAACAAATGACAATCCAAGAAGCTACAGGAAGAGTTGAAGTATCTACTCCTTTTTCTGAGGCAAAATTCAGAACTGATAAGGATTATTATAGAGCATTCCAGTCTTACAAGCACCCGAATGAGAATACAGCTAGATCTTTTTCTGCTGTTGCTGCTAGAGCTGAATTACTTGCTCAAGTAAAAGCTGACATTTCTAATTTCGCTAAGAATTTTGAAGCAACTTATGCTAAAGGAGATATCCAAGACGTATCTGGTGTTTTAAACACAAGAGTTGGTCAATTAGCAGAAGAAATTGTAACTGATGCAATAGTTGTAGATAGTAAATTATTCAAAGAATTAGATGGCAGATACAGTTGTTATACTTTGGTTGAAAAATCAAGAAAAGCAGTTGCTAATGCAGTTTATGATAAAACAATTGCTGAAGACGATAAGTTGAAAATTTTATTTGACAAGAAAAAATTCGAAGAAGAATATGAAAAGTGGAAAACAGACCGTAAAAACTAGTCGCTTTTTCCTACTTATATTAATAGTATCAATCACTAATAACATTTTTGCTCAAAAAAATGTTATTAGTGTTTTTGGGATTCAAGGATCTGCATATATTAATGAAAGAATAACACCTAAAGAGGCCATGCAGGAAGCTATTATTGATGCAAAAAAAAATGCATTAATGAAGGCTGGCATTGGGGAGTATTTAAAGTCCAGTCAATTACTGATCTCGTCTTCTGTTGATAATAAAAAAAGTGCTGACTTTATTAATTCAGAAGTTCAGTCACAAATGGAAGGAGAAATTTTAAGCTTTGTTGTTCTAGATACAATTACAAATGTTGTTGGGAAACAAATCCAATACATTGTAACGATTGATGCTAAAATCATTAAATATCAAGTTAAACCTGATCCTAATTTCAATGTCAATATTTTAGGTATTAAAAATGTGTATAATAGAAATGACTTGTTATATTTTTCAGTTATATCTTCCGTTGATAGTTATTTGAATTTATTTACTTGGACAGATGAAGAAGTTTCATTGGTTTATCCGAATTCTAGAGAAGACCAAATTTTACTAAAAGCAGGACAAACCTATTTATTTCCTTCAAAGAGCAATAACTACATAATGAGTACTGAAAATAAGGAATACGAGGAGAGTAAATTGGTTTTTATATTTACTAAATCACCAATGAAATTTATTCAGTTTAATTCAAACGGCATTAGTAAACCAGAAACGGTCATCTCCTGGATCAATGCTATTCCGCTTGACCAAAGGAAAAAAGTTAATATTCCAATATTAATTCAATAACAACTATGCGTTTATTTATATCATTATTTTTTTTGTTAACGATTGGCGGCAAATTGTCTGCTCAAAATATTGAAAATGTCGACTTTCAGCCATTTGAAGATCATATTTTAGTGACTTATGATTTAGTCAACTGTCCTTTAAATACCGTGTTTGATTTAACATTGGTTTTCGTAAAGCCAAATGGCTCTTCTATTTATCCAAAAAACCTTTTTGGAGATATTGAATCAGTTAAACCTGGCTATAAAAAAAGCATAAAATGGTTTTTTAGAAATGATATCGAGGATTACAATGGAGAATTAAAAGCTGTGTTATCTATTAAGGGATTTAATTTAGTAAATCAATCTACTTTAAATAACTCAAATAGTAATTCAAATAGTTCAACTTCACCTATGATTACAAATTCCAATACTACATTGGAACAAGTTAAAAAAACGAATAAGCTTGGTGGAGGTGCAGACAATGTAATACTATCTATGTTGCTTCCAGGTTTTGGAGATCACTTTGTTAATTCAAATGATCATGTAACGCCACTTTTGATTTCTGCCATTTTTATAGGCTCAGTTTATACTGCATTTAGTGCAAAAAAAAGTAGTGAAGACTACTATGCTATCTATTCTAAATCAAGAGTCCAGTTCGAAATGGATGAAACTTTTACAAAAGCAACTGACTTTAAAAATAAGTCAGATATTGCGCTTGGTGTTGCTGCCTCTGTATGGTTATTAGATGTCATTAAAGTTGCTATTCAAGGCAGCAAAAATGACAAACTAAGAAATAATGGATATGGTAAAATTAAAATGATTCCTAGATATATACCAACAAGACACAGTGACGCATTTCAATTAACATTTGTCAAGAATTTTTAAATGAATCGTCTTAGTTATATAAAATATGTTTTACTTGTAACCTTGGCTATCCAAGGTTGCGCAAAGTCTATTGAAAGAGATAATCCTTTAGATGGTAAGACTTTACCATTTGTTACAACAGTGCCAGTACCCCCTTCAAATCCCAAAAGTACAAGTGCAACGGCTGGAGGTAATATTACCAATAATGGTGGATTAGATATTACTTCTAAAGGTATTATTTATAGTAAAGCTCCAAATGCGCCTGTTCAATCAGCTGAAAAATATGAAGTTGGACCTGGGTTTTCAAATTTTTCCATTGAATTAAATGGTTTAACGCCCGCTACTACTTATTATTATAAATCTTATGCCACTAATTTACTTGGTACAGCATATGGAAATGAAATGAATTTTAAGACTGCCAATGACAAACCATCAATTACTACGAATCCTCCATCTGCATCTACTTCCTCTAGTATCACTATTGGAGGGACAATTGTTGGAACTATTGGAGGGACTATCATTTCAAGTAATGGGTTACCTGTGACCCAAAAAGGTGTTGTAGTTAGCACAACCAATTTTGTTGATACAAACTCAGCTAAAATTTTTGCTCCAGGTCAAAATATAGTGAGGTATGATTTAACTTCAAGCACAACTTTTAGCGTCAATGTACCTAATTTAACCGAAGCACAACCTTATTTTATCATGGCATTTGCTGGCAACGCACTAGGAGTTAAATTTGGGAATATTGTGCCTGTTACTACAGCTGCTAACAAACCTACCATCGAGACAACCCAAGTAACTAATAATACAGGTAAATCTGCAATATCTGGAGGTAAAATTATAAGTAACGGAGGGTCTCCTATAACTGCTAAAGGTATTTTATGGAGTACTACTAAAGATGCTAAAATTGAAACAACCACTACTACATCCACTAGTCAGGGTCCAGGACCTGCAATTTTTCCGGCTACTTTTACTTCTGACTTAACCAGTCTAGAGCCAGGTAAAACTTATTATGTAAAGGCCTATGCCAGAAATGCAATCGATATAGCCTATGGTGCTGAAATAGAATTTAAAGCTACTCCACTTAATCCAGAAATTGCTCCTGCCAGTCTTGTAAATTCATTTTCAAATTCGGTTCAAGTAAGATCTTCTATTATTTATGATGGTGGTTCACCAGTGCTTGATTTTGGCTTTATTTATCATACATCTCCTAATCCTACCTTGTTGACGAACGGAGTAACTAAAGTACCATATGGGGATAATACAAACGGCATATCTAGAAATATTAATTTTAGTAGTTCAATAGAGAACTTACAAAGTGGTGTTCCGTATTATATTACATCATATCTTAGGACAAAAGAAACTTCTGTTTATGGAACTCCAGTATTACCTTTCACTCCAGCATCCACTAAGCCAAAGGTTTCAACAATAACTGCTTCAGATGTAGGGTTCAATAGTGCAAAGATAACTGGTTTAGTAGTCGACAATGGAGGCGCTACTGTGACAGAAAAAGGAGTAGTAGTTGGAGAATCAAATAACCCAACCATTAATGGTTATGGTGATTTTAAATTTCCAGATATAATTTTAACAGATCTAAAAAATATATCTGTGACTGCGACTAATTTAAAAGCAGGCACAACTTATTTTGCAAGAGCCTATGCTAGAAATTCTGTTGATATTGGATATGGCGATGCAATTAGTTTTCCTACCAAAGATTATAAACCAGTTTTAGAAAAAGTGACTAAAAATAGCCCCACAAGTAATTCTATTGTTGTGAATGGTACCATAAAAGAAAGTTTTGGGTTACAAATTCTAGAGAAAGGATTTATTTGGAGCAAGTTGAAAACATTAGATATCAATAGTAATAATAATACTTTTAAATACCCAGCTGGAAATGGACTTTCTTCATTTTCTTATATAATTCCTAATTTAGAACCAGGTACTTTATATTACGTAAAATCATATGCAAGAAGTGAAGCTGGAACGGGGCAAAGTGATACAATCTCATTTACTACACTTACTTCAAAGGCTTCAATTACGACTAGTCCATATTATTTTTCAAATTCTTCAAGTGCGACGCTTAAGGCAGAAATAACAAGTGATGGTGGGGCTAAAATTATTGAGGCAGGTTTTATTGTAAGTACAACTAGATATGCAATTCCAAATAGCACGAATAAATTTCCTGTCCAAAATCCAAGTGTTGGTGATATCTCTCTTAATCGTAATGGATTAACGAAAGGTACATATTGGTTTAGAGGATACGTTTTAAATGAAAATGGCATAGCTGAAGGTTCAGAATATTCTTTTGTTATACAATAATTATCAAATAGTAAATATGAAATATTTTTTAGGCATTTTATTTTTTATTGTAGCATCTGCATCTGCTCAAACTTCGTCAAGTAGTTTTAAGAAGGTAAATTTATTGGCTGTGCCCAAGCCACAAAAACCTGCTAATTTAATTATTTCAGATATTCAGTTCGCTGACAACAAAGAAGGGAATAATAATTCAAGCTTAGATGCTTTAGAAAAAGCAGAAATTACATTCAATATTGATAATAAAGGGGAAGGCAATGCCTATTCTGTAAAATTATTGATCAATGATAGTTCAAATATTAAAGGCATACAGTTTAATAAAATAATTAATTTAGGTGTGATTGAAGCAGGAGCTAGTAAAACTGTAGTTGTTCCAATTTCTGCATCAATGGAATTAATGGCGGGTACTTCTAATTTAAATATGCAAGTCAAAGAGGGGAATAATTTTGATGCAGATCCATTTGCAGTCTTGTTTAAAACTGTAGAATTCAAAAAACCAGAATTATTAATTAAAGAAGCCGTTTTTTTAAATAAATCCTCTTCTGATGATGCTTTGTCGGTAGGATCATTAATACAACTTTCAGTATTGGTTCAAAATAATGGGGAGGGTATTGCTAATAATGTTCAAGTTGAGTTTGTTAACCCAGCATTTATTTTTCCAGTAGATATGTTTAAATTCAATATTGAAGATTTAGGGCCAGGTGAAATGAAGAAATTAGATTACGAGTTTATACCTAATAAACAATATATAGCAAACAATATCACCATTAAAATCAAGGTCACAGAAAAGTCAGGTAAATACGGGATAATTGAAAATAAATCAACACCAATTCAGATTAAACAAGGAGAAAAAATTGTAGTTAATACCACTTCAGTGACTGCTCCTAAAGCTGAGTACAAACAAATTTCATTGATTTCTGATGTGGATAAGAACATTCCTATTAATACTAAAAAATTCAATAATAGGTATGCGATTATTTTTGGTAATGAAGATTACAGTTCTTTTCAGCCAGATTTATCTAAAGAAGTAAATGTTGATTTTGCAGTCAATGATGCAAAAATATTTAAAGAATATTGTGAAAAAACATTAGGTATTCCTGCTATTAATATCAGATATGTGGCCAATGCTACGTATGGAAAAATGAAACAAAATATAGATTGGATCAATAAATTAATGAAAAATTCTTATGGCCAAATGGAGGTTTTCTTTTATTATGCTGGTCACGGTTTGCCAGATGAAGTAACCAAAGAGGCCTATTTGATCCCTGTTGATGTATCAGGAACAAATCTTCAGTCAGCCATTAAATTACAAGATGTATATAAAGCATTAACAGAATATGAGTCTGCAGGTGTTACCGCTTTTATTGATGCATGTTTTAGTGGAGGTGCTAGAAATCAAGAAATGGTGAAAGCACGTGGCGTAAAAGTTGTTCCAAGAGGTGATTTTATAGAAGGAGGCATTGTTGCATTTAGCGCTAGTAGTGGTAATCAATCTTCAAATGCTTTTAATGAACAAAAACATGGCATTTTTACATACTATTTACTAAAAGCACTCCAAGAATCTAAAGGTGAGATGAATTATAAAACATTCTGGGAAGGATTAAAAAGGACTGTAAGTTTTGAGTCCATTAAAGTCAATAGTAAAGAACAAGATCCACAAGTGATGGTGGGGAAATTATTAGAAAAGAACTGGGGAGAATTGAAATTTATATATTAAAACACAATCGAACAATTCACCCATTCAGGATCAAAATTGGCATTGTATTTTTTGTAGAAGTTAATGGCTGGCTCATTCCAATCTAGTACCTGCCAGTTCATACCTTTGAATCCTTTTTCTTTTGCTTCTACTATCAAAGCGTCCATTAATTGGCTACCAATTTTTTGTCCACGCATATCTTCTGTGACTAAAATATCTTCTAAGTACATTCTTTGCCCTTTCCAGGTAGAGTAGCGGATATAATACAATGCCATCCCAATTACTACACCTTGCGTCTCCGCTACAAAGGCCCACCATACTGGATTAGCGCCAAATCCGCTTTCCTCAAAATGGGAGAGGGATACAGTCACTTCGTCTGGTGCTTTTTCGTAAGTAGCTAATTCTTGGATCAATTCCATCATGCGTGCACAATCCTTACGAACTGCTTTTCGAATTTTTATTTCCATAAGAATAGATTTAACGCCTAATGATTTAATGGTTACACATGTAAGTATAAGAAACTAATTTGAAGTAAAATAAGCGAAAATTATATTAAACTATAAAGACGCTTTAGCCAGAGCCTGTGCTAAATCTGCTTCTAGATCTTCTATGTTTTCAATACCTACACTCATTCTAATCAAACCATCAGTAATACCATACTTGATTCTTTCTTCTTTTGGTATAGACATATGGGTCATACTTGCTGGATGCGATACTAAGGTATCCACAGTGCCCAATGATACCGCACGTGTGCATACTTCCACAGCGTTAATGAATTTTTTACCGGCTTCAATACCACCTTTTAATTCAAAACTAATTAAAGGTGCATGTTGCTTCATTTGTTTTTTTGCAATCTCGTGTTGTGGATGTGTTGCAAGTCCTGTATAATTGACATGTGCAATAGCAGGGTGTGCTGCTAAAAAATGAGCCACTTTTGCTGTATTGCTACAATGTCTTTCCATTCTAACTTCTAAAGTCTTCATGCCTTGTATTAATAAATAGGCATCAAAGGCGTTGCTATTACCACCCATTAAGGCATGCCATTTCCAAGCTTTTTTATTCATGAATTCCAAATCCTTGCCTAACAATACACCATGTAATGCAGATCCGTGGCCGTTTAAAAATTTTGTTGCTGAATGAAATACAAAATCTGCGCCTAAAGCAAAGGGTTGCTGTAAGTAAGGCGTAGCAACGGTATTATCCACCGACACTTTAATACCATGTACTTTTGCAATGGTACATATCGCTTGAATGTCCACACATTGTAATGTAGGATTCGCAGGTGTTTCTAGATGAATTAATTTGGTACTTGGATTGGCTTTAATGGTATCCAATAAAATTTGTTCATTGTGGATATCAATCAAAATAATTTTCACGCCTGCTTCTACCAACACTTTTTGCATCAGTTCTTGAGAGCCTCCATATAAAGAATAATGTGATATTAATGTATCACCTGCACTTAGGTTACTAAAAAATAAAGTGGTCATAGCAGCTTGCCCACTTGAATGTAATAATGCTTTTAGTTCCAAAGGT
>Ga0114976_10000203_pt1 | contig 35326 bp, 28 predicted proteins | sample S_130805_EF_Meta_FD_87319 | JGI IMG/M metagenome (GOLD analysis project Ga0114976, IMG submission 87319) | Freshwater microbial communities from Lake Simoncouche, Canada to study carbon cycling - S_130805_EF_MetaG | ecosystem: Environmental > Aquatic > Freshwater > Lake | place: Lake... | reverse complement strand
TCCTGCGGTTGCAAGTAAGCCAGTAGCGGTAAAGATTGAAGCTGCACCTCTTGCAGCAACAATCGGATCTTCATCTGATCTACTTGAATCAATGGGAATCAAATCTGATGCTCCACTATGTATGACATGTGGTGTGAAGATGCGTATGTCAGGTGCATGTTTCGTCTGCGAAGGGTGCGGAAACACATCTGGTTGCAGCTAAACCTTAAGTATTGAAAAACCCCGCTCCATCTGTTTTCCGGCAGATAAGCGGGGTTTTTCATGTTTCCAGCATGGTCAATACGGCGCTAGAATTACGATGTTGTTTCCGGGGTCGATGTAATTTCGAACCGGCGGTTATAGTCCGCGACCCGATTCCCGCCAGGTATCGGTTGACTCAGTGAAATTCTGAGACCGACGGTTAAAGTCCGGATGAGAGGAAACCAACAAAGGGTCGGCTTGCGCCTACCCTTGCTGCGCCTTTTCAATTGAAATGGTTCTCGCACCCACCCCGGTTACTCGTTTCTAGAGTCGGGGGTTTACTAATGGAGTACACAGTTGCAATGCAACGTGCCATTGCCCTTGCCGAAAATGGACTTGGTAAAACAGCGCCTAATCCAATTGTTGGCGCAGTAATTATTGATGCAGCCGGAACTATTGTGGGTGAAGGTTTTCACGATCGCGTTAAAAGTAGTAATCATGCAGAGGTAGTTGCGATTAAGGCTGCAGGAAACAAGTCTGCAGGTGCGACGATTGTTGTGACACTTGAACCATGTAATCACACCGGCACCACTGGCCCTTGCACACAAGCAATTATTGACGCCGGAATCACAACTGTTGTATTTGCAGTTACAGATCCCAATGAAAATGCAGCCGGGGGAGCCGATACCTTGCGCGCCGCTGGCATTACTGTCATTGCAGGGGTATTAGAAGAAGAGGCAGCGTTTGCTAACCGCGCGTGGCTGATGAAGATTAAAAAGAACCGACCTTTTTTTACCTGGAAAGTAGCAACAACTTTGGATGCAAAGGTTGCCGCTACTGATGGCACATCCAAGTGGATTACCAATGAAACATCCCGGGCCAATGTGCAGCTTTTGCGCCGTCAAGCAGATGCAATTTTGGTGGGAACAAATACAGTAATCACAGATGACCCACATTTAATCCCGCGTGGCTCTTTTGACGGATATGCCGCTAATCCAATTCGGGTTATTTGCGGAGAACAAGAGCTACCAAAGGCTGCCCACGTCTTTGATGATGCCGCCCAAACAGTTGTTGTGAAATCAAAGGATCTAGATTTGCTGGTTGAAAAACTCAATGAACTAGGCATCAACCATGTATTTGTTGAAGCTGGCCCAACGTTAGGTAGCGCCATGTTGGATAGCTGTTTGTTAGATGAACTAGTCATGTATCAAGCACCATCACTACTTGGCTCTGGCAAAACATTTTTTACCTTCGATTACCCCTCCACGATTAGCAACCAAATGCGGCTAGATCACATCAGCACTGATGTTCTAGATGGGGATGTTAAATCGGTCTATCGCATTAGAAACGGTGAGTGATGTTTACGGGATTAATCGCAGAACTTGGGACAATCACCGCCATCGAAAAGGGCGAGACATCAGCTATATTCACAATTAGCGCTCCTGCTTTGATTTCAGAGATCGAATTAGGGGACTCGGTTGCTGTAAACGGTGTTTGCTTAACAGCTACTTCCATTGCAGGTACAACATTTACCGCCGATGTCATGGTTCAAACATTGTCGTTGACATCGCTGTCCCAAATTATTGTTGGCAGCCCAGTTAATTTAGAGCTCGCTGCACAATTGAATGCTCGAATGGGAGGTCACTTAGTTCAAGGTCATGTTGATGGGGTCGCAACAGTTGTTGGCTTAACTCCGGGGGATAAGTGGGCTCAATTTGATATTACTGTTCCAGAACATCTCACCAAATACATCGTTAATCAGGGCTCAATTTGCCTAGATGGAATCTCCTTAACCGTAGGCGAAATCAACGATGCAAACAATGGTGTCACTGTGTGGTTGATTCCAGAGACATTAGAGCGCACCAATCTTGCAGGCAAACAACCAGGAGATCTCATTAATGTCGAGGTGGATGTTCTTGCAAAGTATGTTGAACGCCTCATTAGTAAGGGAAATCAATGAGCACATTTGAAGCAGCCCTTGCCGCCTATAAAAACGGTGATTTAATCATTGTTACAGATGATGCTGATCGCGAAAATGAAGGCGATCTGATGATCCTGGCTGAAAATGCCACACCAGAAAAAGTTGCCTTTATGGTTCGCCACACAACGGGGATTTTGTGTGTTGCAATGACCCAAGAGCGAGCCCGCGCCTTGCATCTGCCCTTGATGGTCGAAGAAAATCAAGATTCAAAAAAGACCGCTTTTACAGTCAGCGTTGATTACAAGCCAGGACTTACTACCGGCGTTAGCGCACAGGAACGCGCAAACACTGTTCGCGGATTGGCAGATGTAGCTGCAGTCGCCTCAGATTTCATCCGCCCGGGACATGTCTTTCCCTTGATCGCACATGTTGGCGGGTTGCAGGCACGCGGCGGCCATACCGAAGCAGGTGTTGCCCTGTCACACATTGTTGGAGCCCAACCACTGTGTTTGCTCTCTGAAATTGTTAATGATGATGGGTCTATGGCACGCGGAGCAGCCCTAGAGGCCTTTGCCGCCGAACATAAGATCCCGATGATCTCTGTCGAAGAGTTAAAAAAATATGTTGCGAGCAATCCGGTTGTAGAAGCAGCTATTCAACCGGCTTTTAACTTCACCTGGGCCGAACTTCCGTTGCGCACTGGCATCTGGAAAATTGCAACATTTCCAGGATTGCGTCAGCGCGAACATGCAGTAATTGCTTATGGTCAGGCAGGCATAGTGCCTATGGTTCGTATTCATAGTGAGTGCTTCACCGGCGATGTAATGCACTCACAGCGTTGTGATTGCGGCGACCAGCTAGAGCAATCAATAAATCTGATTCAAGAACATGGCCATGGATACATTGTGTATCTGCGAGATCATGAAGGTCGTGGAATAGGCCTAACCGAAAAGATCAAGGCGTATCAATTACAAGATCAGGGCATGGATACTGTTGATGCCAATCTGCATTTAGGACACGAAATCGATCCCCGTGATTGGAATGATGCGATCGCAATTGTTAGAGCTCTTGGCATGCAAGAGTTAATCATTTTGACTAACAACCCTAATAAGGTCGCTGCGCTAAAGGAATCCGGGATCGAAGTTACCCAGCGCGCAATTCTAATTGTCAGCAACAAGTTTAATGAAAAATATCTAGCAACCAAGGAAGAAAAACTTGGTCACACGCGAGGGGGCAAGTAAATGGCAGGTCACGCACCAAGTATTGGAATCAAGCCGCTTCCGCAGGCAAAGGTTGCAATCATCTCTTCGTCGTGGCACTTGGATATTTGCAACGATTTAATTGCTGGCGCCAAGCGCGCACTTGATCAAGCACAAGTGAAAACCGTTGATGTTCAATATGTTCCAGGTTCTTTTGAAATTCCACTTGCAGCCCAGTTCGCTTTTGATGCTGGCTATGACGCAGTGGTGGCAGTTGGTTTGGTCTTGAAAGGTGAGACGCCTCATTTCGAGTATGTCTGCCAAGGTGTGACCCAAGGCATAATCGATGTCTCGTTAAAGTACGGAAAACCAATTGGATACGGTGTCTTGATGTGCAACGACCTTGACCAAGCGATCGCGCGGTCCGGGGTTGCCGGCAGCAAGGAAGACAAAGGTTTTGACAGCGCAGTGGCTGCCTTAGAACTTTTGTGTTTGAAGGGCGCCTAGATAGACTCTGAGAGTGAGCTTAATCAGCGCAGGTGCGGCCTTTAAGCAGGCCCTTAAGGAAGAGTCTCCCCTCCAAATCATCGGCACCATTAATGCCAATCACGCACTCCTTGCACAGCGCGCGGGATTTCGAGCAATCTATTTATCAGGTGGCGGAGTAGCAGCCGGATCACTCGGAATTCCTGATTTGGGAATCACAACATTAGAAGATGTCTTAACTGATGTTCGTCGCATTACCAATGTGTGTGACACTCCATTGCTAGTTGATGTGGATACAGGTTTTGGTGCATCAGCATTTAATATCGCTCGCACAGTAAAAGATTTAATCAAGGCCGGTGCCGCTGCGATGCACATTGAAGATCAGGTCGGTGCGAAGCGCTGTGGACACCGTCCCAATAAGGAAATTGTTTCAAAGGCTGAAATGGTAGATCGCATCAAGGCATCTGCCGATGCCCGTACCGATGACAACTTCCAGATCATGGCTCGCACAGATGCGATTGCCAATGAAGGTATTGATTTAGCCATCGAACGAGTCCAGGCCTATATCGAAGCCGGTGCAGATTTAATTTTCCCAGAAGCGATTGTGACCCTTGAAGATTACAAGAAGTTCTCAGCCGCGGTCTCGAAGCCAATCTTGGCCAACATCACCGAATTTGGCATGACACCGCTGTTTACTCGTGACCAATTGGCAGCCAACGGGGTCGGAATGATCTTGTACCCACTGTCTGCCTTTAGGGCCATGAACAAGGCAGCTGAAAATGTCTATACAGCGATCCGCCGTGATGGCACGCAGTCCAGTGTGATCGACACAATGCAGACCCGTGAAGAGTTATACCAAGCAATTAATTACTATGAGTACGAAAAAGCAATAGATGAGGCCTTCGGCACCGAAAAGAAAATGGGTAAGTAAGCATGACTGAATTCAAAGCAAAGAAGTCGGTAGCACTTTCAGGTGTCACGGCGGGAAACACAGCTCTATCTAGCGTCGGACAGAACGGTAACGATCTTCATTACCGCGGCTATGACATCAAGGATCTAGCTTCACATTGCCAGTTTGAAGAAGTTGCCCACCTTTTGATTCACGGAACCTTGCCTACTCAGGCTCAACTTGATACATATAAAGCAAAGCTAAAGGGTCTTCGTGGCATCTCACCACAATTAAAGATTGTTCTTGAACAGATTCCTGCATCCGCTCACGCGATGGATGTACTGCGTACTGCCTATTCTGCAATGGGTGCGATCAAGCCAGAATCTTTAAAGCACACAGATGAAGAAGCTCGCGAAATTGCAGACATGATGATTGCAACGACAGGTTCGATTCTTGGTTATTGGCACCACTTTGCCAACAATGCAAAGCGCATCGAGGTTGAAACAGATGACAACTCTATTGGCGCACACTTCCTGCATCTTTTGCACGGTGAAAAGCCAAGTGATTTGTGGGAGCGCGCAATGCACATCTCACTTGTCTTGTATGCAGAGCACGAATTCAATGCCTCAACATTTACTGGTCGTGTAATTGCCGGCACAGGGGCTGATCTTTACTCATGTGTTTCAGGTGCTATCGGAGCGCTCAGCGGTCCAAAGCACGGTGGCGCAAATGAGGTTGCCCTCGAAATTCAAAATCGTTACTCGACACCAGATCAGGCTGAAGCAGATATCAGAAAGCGTGTTGAAGCCAAGGAAGTTGTAATTGGCTTTGGTCACCCTGTCTACACAATCTCAGATCCTCGTAATGAAATCATCAAGATCATTACACGCGAGCTCACTGAAGATGCTGGCACAAATAACCATTATGACATTGCAGCTCGTATCGAAACAGTGATGTGGGAAGTTAAAAAGATGTTCCCTAACGTCGACTGGTTCTCAGCAGTTGCCTACGATGCAATGAAGATCCCGGTCAATTACTTCACGCCACTCTTTGTGATGGCACGTATTACCGGCTGGTCAGCACATGTGATTGAACAGCGCAATGACGGCAAGATTATTCGTCCAACAGCTGAGTACATCGGCCCAGACAACCTGGAATTCGTTCCAATCGAGAAGAGATAACCCAGATGTCTAACAATGTAGTTAAAAGCAATCAACCGTATGATCAAGAAATTATTGACATCGTCGATTATGCATTGAACTATGAAATCAAATCACCGGTTGCTTATCAGACTGCATGGAACTGCTTCATGGACACAATTGGTTGTGGCCTAGAAGCGCTTGAATATGAAGCTTGCACAAAGTTGTTAGGACCCGTAGTTCCTGGTCTGACAGTTGCAAATGGCGTGAAAGTGCCGGGAACAAAGCATGTTTTAGATCCTGTCCAAGGCGCATTCAACATTGGCGCAATGATTCGCTGGTTAGATTTTAATGACACTTGGTTGGCTGCTGAATGGGGACACCCTTCAGATAACTTAGGAGCAATCCTTGCCACCGCAGATTGGTTATCACGCACAACAGACAAAAAATTTACGATCAAGGATGTTTTAACTGCCATGATCAAGGCGCACGAAATTCAGGGTTGTATTGCACTCGAGAATTCATTTAACAAGGTAGGTCTAGACCACGTTGTTCTAGTAAAGGTTGCATCAACTGCAGTTGTTGCGCAGATGATGGGATTAACCCGTGATCAGGCACTTGCTGCTGTCTCACTTGCTTGGGTAGATGGTCAATCACTTCGCACCTACCGACATTTCCCAAATGCTGGTTCACGTAAATCATGGGCAGCAGGAGATGCAACATCTCGCGCTGTGCGCCTGGCCTTGATCGCACAGACTGGTGAAATGGGTTATCCATCTGCGTTGACTGCAAAAACTTGGGGCTTCTACGATGTGTCCTTCAAGGGTCAGCCATTTAAGTTCCAGCGCACATACGGTTCGTATGTAATGGAAAATGTCTTGTTCAAGATTTCATTCCCTGCCGAATTCCACTCACAAACTGGCGTAGAAGCAGCGATGACAATCTTCCACCAGATGCAGGCAGCAGGAAAAAGTTCTGATGACATCAAGAAGGTAACTATTCGCACGCATGAGGCGTGCATCCGAATCATCGACAAAAAGGGACCGCTGAACAACCCAGCAGATCGCGATCACTGTATTCAGTACATGGTTGCAGTTCCATTTATCTTCGGTCGTCTTACCGCTCGTGATTACGAAGATGACATTGCATCAGATCCACGTATCGATGCTTTGCGCGAAAAGATTGTGTGCGTTGAAGATACAAGTTACACAACTGATTACCATGATCCAGAAAAGCGCTCAATTGCCAATGCGATCACAGTTGAATTCAATGACGGCACCGTCTTTGACGAGGTTGCTGTTGAGTACCCAATTGGCCATGCCCGCCGCCGTGTTGAAGGTATTCCGTTACTTATTGAAAAGTACAAGACCAACTTGGCACGTGTTTATGATGCAGGCAAGCAAAAAGAGATCATTGACCTCTGTCTTGATTACGACAAGCTGGCTGCAACTCCAGTTACTGTCTTTACAGATTTAATGGCCAAGGCGTAATCAATTACATATTGATATTGGACATCACATGCTTGATGCGTGTGTAATCCTCAAAGCCATACCCTGAAAGATCTTTTCCATATCCTGAATGCTTAAATCCGCCATGTGGCATTTCAGCAACAAATGGCATATGAGCATTGATCCAGCACACACCAAAGTCAAAGCCTTTAGTCATTCGCATCGCAGTTCCATGATCTTTGGTCCAAACGCTGGCAGATAAGGCAAAACGACAATCATTTGCCATGGTCAACGCCTGTTCTTCGGTACTGAACTTTTGAACTGTAAGTACTGGTCCAAAGATTTCCTCTTGGATTAGTTCATCATCCTGGCGGAGATCAGAGATGATTGTTGGTGCAAAAAAGTAACCAGGACGTGAAATTGGATTTCCACCAGCTTGAATTTTTGCATGTGCAGGAGTTCTATCAACAAGTTCCTTCACGCGATCAAAGTGCGCTGCGCTATTGAGCGGCCCCATGAAAACATCTTCTTCAGGCGAACCAACGGTAATTACATTTTTAGCTTGATGAGCAAGCAAGGCTACAAACTTGTCGTACACACCATCTTGTACTAGAACACGTGTACCTGCGGTGCAATCTTGGCCAGCATTAAACAAACCAGCAATTGCAATTCCTTCTGCGGCTGCTTCTAGATCAGCATCATTGAAGACAACAACAGGTGCTTTTCCACCGAGCTCTAAGTGCACTCGCTTGACATCTTTGGCAGCAGAAGTTGCTACCTCCATGCCGGCGCGTACGGATCCGGTGATTGAAACCATTTGTGGAACTGGGTGTTCGATCATTGCCTTTCCAGCATGTCGATCGCCACAAATAACATTGATTACTCCTGTAGGTAAAAATTCTGCCATTAATTCAGCCATCCATACGGTCGATGCCGGGGTAGTAGTGCTGGGTTTCAAGACAACGGTGTTACCGGCAGCAATTGCTGGTGCCCATTTCCAGACGCCCATCATCAAGGGATAGTTCCATGGTGTGATTTGGGCACACACACCAATTGGTTCGCGGCGGATGAAAGAGGTCATTCCAGCCATGTATTCGCCGGCAGATTTACCTTCCAGATTTCGCGCTGCTCCTGCAAAGAAGCGAATATGGTCAATTGTTGGAGGAAGTTCATCTCGTAAAGTGACAGCTAGCGGCTTGCCTGTATTTTCACATTCGATAGCGACAATTTCATTGATGCGCTCTTCCATCGCATCTGCAATCTTTAATAGCGCGCGCTGGCGCTGTGATGGAGTTGATTCTTTCCATCCGGCAAAGGCAGCCTCTGCTGCTCTCATCGCAGCATTGACATCTTCAGGACCAGAATCTGGCGCTGTCGCATATACCTTTCCCGTTGAAGGGTTAAAAGTGTCAACAGTTTTGCCACTAGCAGCGGGAACCTTGTTTCCGTTGATGAAGTTAGAAAAGGTTTTCATTATCCATGCTTTCTATTAGTGGTTACTTCAGGCTTGGTGTGTGTTCGAGCAGACGACCGGTGTACTCAGCCTTTGGATTATTAAAGACAGAGTCAATCCCACCATATTCAACAATTGTTCCCTTGCGCATCACAGCTACTCGATCTGCGATAGTGCGAGTTAAGGCTAAGTTGTGAGTGACAAAAAGCAAACCAACCTTTGTGCTTTCCTGTAGCTCTTTGAGAGTTTGAATGATCGATGCCTGAACTGAAACATCCAGTGCAGATGTAATCTCATCACAGACAATTAACTTTGGCTTGGCAGCAAGTGCTCTAGCGATTGCAACTCTTTGACGCTCGCCACCAGATAATTGATCTGGAAATGAGGTCACAATGGCGCGAGGCAAGGACACCAGATCCAACAGTTCGTGGATTCGCTCTTGCATCTCCTTGCCCTTAAGGCCGTAGAAAAGCTCTAATTGGCGCCCAATAGTGGCTCCAATCGGACGGCGCGGATTAATTGAGGCGTAGGGACTTTGGAAAATGTATTGAATATCTCGACGCTCTTCCTTCTTTCGGGACATTGCATTCTTTCCCAGCGTCGAAGCGAAAAAATTCACCTGCCCTTGGTAGTCATCATGTAAGCCACCAATGCAACGAGACAAAGTTGTTTTGCCAGAACCGGACTCGCCGACAAGTGCGACACATTCCGCCGCTTCGATATGGATATTTGTATCAAAGAGAACCTGCCTGGACCCATAGAAACCATTTAAGCCATTAACCGCCAATAAAAACTCTTTGTCACCAGTGGATTCGAAGTCACGATCAACTCGGGGTGTAGGAACGATTGAGGTTGCATCGTTGTGTCGATGACATGCCAATGAATGAGAATTTGATTTACTGGTTAATAGTGGTGGTTGCTCAGAACAAATGGATTTCGCATCCTCACATCTAGGTGCAAAAGCACATCCAACAGGTCGCTCCCACGGCATTGGGGCATATCCTGAAATACCAATGATCTGATTTCGGCCACCGATATCAGGTAGCGCCCGAATCAAACGGCGAGTGTATGGATGAGCAGAATGGAAGAAGATCTCATCACGATTACCATACTCAACAATCTTGCCTGCATACATAACCGCGACTTTGTCAGCAAGTTCTGAAACAACAGCCAAGTCATGTGATACATATAGCGCTGCTACTCCATGTTCACGGCATAACTTGCGGATAGTTGAAAGAACTCGAGATTGCGTTGTTACATCTAAGCCGGTAGTTGGTTCATCACACACGATTACTTTTGGCCGGCAGGCAAATGCGATTGCGATTGCTACACGCTGTTGCTGGCCACCAGAAAGTTGATGTGGATAGCGTCGCAGAAAATCTGCATCCGATGGCAGTGCAACTTCTGTTAAAATTTCACGAACACGAGCCAAGTGTGTTTCATGATCTTGTTCGGGATGATGCTTTTCAAGAGATTCAACAATCTGCTTTGCGATTCGAAGCCCAGGGTTAAGCGCGGTGCCCGGATCTTGTGGAACATATGCAATGGTTCCGCCACGAAGTGAGCGTAAATCAATCTCTTTAGCCCCAACGATCTGGTGGCCATCGATCAGGATTGAACCAGCTTCAATGACAGCGCCCTTACGAGTGTGTCCGAGCAGTGACATTGAAACGGTGGTTTTACCCGATCCGGATTCACCAACAAGGCCAAGAATCTGTCCAGGCTCAATATCAAATGAGATATTTTCAACGATCTTTATCCCACCACGAGTAATGGAGACATCAAGGTCTTGAACTTTTACAACGCTCATTCCTTGCCCTTCCGATCGATTCCGATTGCAACCTTTGCGAAAGAGTCCGTAATGAAGTTAATTCCGATAGTAAAGATCGCAATAGCAAAGATAGGTGTCAAAACTGCCCACGGTTGAACTGTCATAGATCCACGATTTTCATTGATCATCAATCCCCAGTCTGCAGCGGGAGGTTGCAATCCAAGTCCCAAGAAAGAAACAGCTGCGACTAAGCCGATGGAATAGGTCATGCGTAAACCAAATTCAACGAGCAAAGGAGAGGTCACATTCGGCAAGAGCTCGCTAAAAATAATTCGTCGGCGCTTTTCACCAACAGCAATTGCCGCTTTGATGAAATCGCGTTCCATGACTTCTGCAGCCGCCGCGCGAATGATCCGTGCGGTACGTGGAGCATGGGTAAATCCAACGGTGACTGCTATTAAAAAGATACTGCTACCGAAACCAGAAACAACCAACAGTACAAAGACGATTTGTGGAAATGCAAGCAAGATGTCATTAAAGCGCATGATAAAACTATCTGTTCGGGATTTAGCAGAGGCTGCAAACAAACCGATGAAGAGCCCTAACCCAACACCTAAAACAGTTGATGCAAAGGAAAGTCCAATAATGGTTCGTCCTCCGAACAAGAATCGTGACCAAACATCGCGTCCTAAGTAATCAGCGCCAAGTAGCAGCTGATCTGAGCGGCCAGCGTTTGGTGCGTCGATGAACTCATCAAAGGTGTGAGGAGCAATCAGTGGTCCAAAAATGGCGATCGCGATAATGATCCCAACAAGGAGGCCGCCAATTTTTGCGTAATTCTGTTTGAAGGTAAGTCCCATGAGTACGCGCATTTGGGATTTTTGCTTGATTTTCTTGCTCATTACTCATCACCACCCATCGCAGCAAACACATCTGATGTGTCATTCTTTCGGGCAAACTTTGTGCGAAGCCTTGGGGTAGACAAGATTGTTCCGATATCTGCCAAAATATTTAAGACGACATACAGCGCTGCGATCATCAAGGTAATTGCCTGAACGATGGGGAGATCTCGTCCCTTTACGGAATCAATCATTACAGTGCCAATTCCCGGGTAGGCAAAGACGGCTTCCACAACAACGACACCACCTGCCAGCCACGCTAATTGCAAAGCAATCACCTGGATAGTTGGTGCGATCGCGTTAGGCAGGGCATGACGGATGATGACAGTTCGTTCAGACAACCCCTTTAATCGAGCCATTTGAATGTATTCGGATTCCATTACTTCGATCATGGATCCACGCATAATTCGAGAAACGTAGGGTGTAACGGCTAAGACCAAGGTGAGAGTTGGCAAAGCGAGAACCATGGGATCACTCCACGCCAGAGTCCCAGGATCAACAAATGCGATTGCCGGGAAAATCTGAAAAACATTCGTTGCAAGCAAGAAAACAACAAATATTGCGACAACAAATTCAGGAAGAGCCGCAAGAATTAAGGTAACTAATGAAGAAACATTGTCGAAAAGCTTGCCTCGTCTGACAGCAGCGTAGACGCCGATTGCAATCGAAAGCGGAATCGCAACTAATCCGGAAGAGCCCATCAAAATCAGTGTATTTTGAATGCGTTCCTTCAGCAGTGTTGTGACTTCAGTTTCTCCGGTCAAAGTCGTACCAAAATCAAATTGCAGTGCGCCACTTGCCCATTGCACATACTGCATCCAAATTGGATCATTTAAATGCAACTGCTCGCGTATCAAGGCAAGTCGCTCTGGTGTTGCCGTGTTAGCTAAGTAAGCAACTGCCGCATCACCTGGTAGTGCTTGAGTAGCCACAAAGACCAAAACAGAAAGTGCGAAAACAATCGGAATTCCAGCAAGAATGCGTCCCACCACAAACAGAACAAGTCCGCCTTGATTGAAGAAATCCCGTATTTTCTTCATGATTAGGCCTTATTGATGCCTTCTAGAGAGCCTGCGATTGCCGCATCAATAACGACCAATGTGCGGGCGCCATCACCTTTACGAAGACGTTCAAAGGCTGCTTCGATTCCATCAAGATCCGTCACATGTGAAACAACATCTGCAACATTGATGCGACCCTCGCCAGCCATCGCGATCATTTGCGGAAGTTCAACTGGAACGTTTGCTGAACCGTAAAGACTTCCCTTCAGGCCTTTTTCAGATAAGAACTCGATTGCTGGTATCGAAACCTCAACACCTCGTGGTGCCAAACCAACAACGATCGCTGTAGCACCAGCTCGAATAACATCCCACGCGGTTCGGATTGTCTCTGGTCGACCTACCACTTCAAAAGCGTGGTCTACTCCGCCTGGAACAATCGCCATGACATCTGACACAACATTTTTCTTTGAGGCATCTACAACATGTGTTGCACCGTGTTTGCGAGCACGTTCTAGATTTGCTGGCTGCATGTCAACTGCGATGATTTTGCTAGCACCTGCAAGGCGGGCACCTGCAACAACCTGCAGCCCGACACCACCGCAACCAATGACAGCAACGGTCTCACCGATTTGAACCTTTGCTGCATTTCGTACAGCGCCAATTCCTGTCATTACGCCACAACCAAGTAGTGCTGCTTGCCATAGTGGAACATCTGCTTGAACTGGAACTGCAGATCCTGCAGGCACTACAGCTTTTTCTGCAAAGCAGGAAACAAAGTTGAAGTGGCGCAGTTCGGTGCCGTTCTTTTCATGCAGGCGAGATGTGCCATCTAGAAGATTGCCGGTATAGGCGTGCTCGCCTGCAACTTCACACAAATTAAATCGAGTAGCAATACATTCCTTGCACTGGCGACATGGTGGAACAAAGTTAAAGGCAACGCGATCGCCAACTTTTACATTGGTAACTCCGGCACCAATTTCCTCAACAACACCGGCACCTTCGTGGCCCAAAATGATTGGCCAGCGTGTAGTTCCAAGGTTTCCATCGGCAAGGTGCACATCTGAGTGACACACTCCCGCCGCTGCAATTCGGACCAGGATTTCTCCAGCCTTAGGAGCATCGAGTTCAACATCTGCAATCTCAACCGGTGAATTACCGCGCGTGATTGCCGCCTTGATTGTTTGCTTGCTCATTTTTTCCCTTTTCCCTTGTCTCCTAGGCTTTCTTCAAAACGTGCATCGCGCCAAGCCAGTGCTTGCTTGAGGCCTTCTTTTCGAACAATGTCATCAAACTCTTTTTGCTCAGGGCTGTCGCTTCCATTGAGGATTGCTGATACATCCATGTTTGCACTAATTGCTTGACGAATACCGATTGCTTCTTGCGCCCTGATCAAACCGATTTTGGTTAAGCGCAATGTTGACAGGGGAGTAGGTGCAATCTTTTTAATCAAAGCATGTACTTCATCATGCAAACTCTCTTCAGGAACAATCTTGTTAATCAGTCCAATTCGAAGAGCTTCTTCGGCATCGATGGTGTCACCGGTAAAGAGCAGCTCATTAGTTTTCTTTTGTCCGATGATGAAAGGCATTAAAAGCGTAGCCGGACCTGAACCGTATTTGACTTCCGGTTCGCCAAATTTTGCTTTATCTGTTGCAATGATCATGTCGCATGCCATGGCGAGCTCGCACCCTCCAGCTAAAACCCAACCATGCACCGCGGCAATCGTTGGCTTAGGAAATGACCACAACTGCATTGTCAGGGAAACATCATCTTCTAGGATTCCATGCCAACGCAGTGCGCCACTAATTTCATCTTCTGCCAATTCAGAAAGGTCATACCCGCTTGAAAAGGCCCGGCCATTTGCAGTTAAGACCAGAACCTTGGTGTTGTCATCGACTGCAGCGCTATTTAATTCAGCGCGTAGCGCGTTGACCATCTCGTAATTAATTGCATTTAACTTGTCGGGGCGATTTAAGGTGATCCAACGGGTTGGACCAACTTGTTCTACAGATATGACGCTCATGCTCTATTTTCCATTCTCTGAACTGATAACCACAAGGGCATCAACGGCAATTGTTGCTTTCTCATAGACAATCATTGGGTTTATATCGATCTCGACAATCTCTGGATGCTCTTGAGCAACACGCCCAAGGGTGACAAGTGAGGCCGATAGGACACCGTGAGGATCTACTAGGCCAGCCTCGTGCACCATTTTTGTAGCTGTTTCAAGGTCAACGGGTCCAAGCATTGTGACTGGTTTTTTAGATTCAACTGTTACGCCACCATGTCCAACAGCCAAGATTGGGCCAAACTCTTCATCGCGGACCATTCCAACGAGCGCTTCAACACCCTTGGGAATTTGCGCGGCAATAAATGCAACGCCACCTAATTTTTCAACAGCTGCGGTAGCAGCTTCGGCGGTATTGACATTGAGAATCACGCCACCCGCAGCACTTTTGTGTGCAGGGCCATCACTTTTTACAACAACTGGAAAACCTAGTGAAGTAGCAACTGCAGCTGCTTGGTCTGCTGATGAAACTCGTTTTCTAGATGCGATTGGAACACCGTAGCGTTCCAGAATTTCCGCTGATTCATATTCGGGCAATGCACCATCTTTGGTGACCATGTCGGTAATGCTTATTGGAGCGCCAAAATGTTGATGAATAGTCGATGGCTTCTTCCAACGGCCGGCATGTCCTAGCGCTTGCATTGCGCCATTGATTCCACGCAGTAATGGAAGATCGTATTGTGCACAGATATCTAAAATTGATTGAGGAGCATCAACCGAGTGCACAGAAACCACGGCAGGTGAGATATTAAATTTCTCAGCTGTTTTTCCTAACGATTCAACTACCATTTCACACCACACTAATTCGTCATCTCCACGAAAACGAGAGATATCTACTTGGGCAATTAAGGTGTCATAGGCACCCGATTCAGCCAACATCTCCATCGAGCGTGGGAATACAACTTCAGGTGTATCTACACCCCAGGCATCTAATGGATTTTGTGGATGCTGGTAATTTGGAAACTCCTTGTTGAGTGCGATAGCAGTCTTTTCCGGCAAGATATCAAATGAGACTCCATTTTTTTCTGCGCGATCTGCCATTAATCCGCATTCTCCGCCGGACTCTGAAACTGCAGAAACTCGCACACCTTGTGGACGACGCTTCTTACCAAGGACTTCTAGTGTTTCAACCATTTCAGGAAAGTCTTCAACCTCGATAGCGCTAAATCGCTTTAAAGTGGCAGAAAAGGCTTGATTTGAGCCCACAACTGCGCCTGTATGTGCCAATGCAATTCGCTTAGCAACACCAGATTTTCCAACCTTCAAAGCAACGACAGGTTTGCCTGCAATTGCACATTTTTCTAAGGCAGCGATAAAAGCATCAGGGCGGCGAATGGTTTCGATGAAAATTCCGATTGCTCGTGTTTGTTCATCGTCTGCCATAAAGCTCATAAAGTCTGAAACATCTCTGTTCAGTTCGCTGCCAGTCGAGGCGATAAACCTAAAACCAACTCGTGGACCAATAGTTGTAAATGCTTCAGCGATTGATCCAGATTGAGCGGAGATTCCAACATGGCCTGCCACAAACGAATTAGAAATTGATCCAATCCATGGCGATCCACCTGGTTTAGCAATTCCCATACAGTTCTGGCCAATTATCATCGATCCATTAGCTTCAGCACGTTCGCGAATTCGAGCAGCAATCAGGGGACCATCAGCTCCTGCTTCACTGCCAAGTCCTGGAAAGAAAAATGCACGAGTTCCACGATCCATTAATTCATAGACCGCTTCTTCTACTCGATTGTGGCCAACCATCACGACAGCTAAATCTGGGGTTGATTGCAAAGATGCAATAGATGGCACACAGTTCAAGCCAAGGACTTCATCTTTATTGGGATGAACTCCAACCACTGGAATTTTACTGGCGAGCATATTGCGAACAACCGCTGCACTTCGAATGGAAGGCCCGATGATGACACTAGATGAAGGGTCAATGAGCGTATGCACTGGGCGCAATTGCTCATTTGAGATCATCGTGAATTTCTCCTTGAAATAGTAGTAGTTGTCAGATTTAGAAGTTCATGTTGATGTACTGCAACTCTTGATACTCCAAAAGTCCGTCCTGTCCGCCTTCACGTCCATCGCCAGAACCCTTGGTTCCACCAAATGGAGTTTGTACATATCCAAATGAGGCACCATTGATTACAACCATTCCGTACTCCAACGCTTCAGAGACACGGTGGGCGGTAGCTAAATCCTTGGTAAACATGTACGCACCTAGTCCGGATTCTGAAGCATTAACGCTGTTGAGTAGCTCTTCTTCTGATGAGAATGCTTCGATAGCAACAAGTGGTCCAAAAGTTTCTTCGCAGGTTACTAATGCATCCTTGGGAACATTGGTCAAAATTGTTGGCGAACACCAACGCTTCGGATCAATTCCGGCTGGAAGCGTGTCACCGATGACCACCTTCGCGCCACGCTTTTTAGCATCCTCTAGTTGTGCATTAACTCGAGACACCGCTTCTGGAGAAATCATTGGTCCCACTTCGAAATCCCCACCAAGGCCATGGCCTAAGCGAAGTGCCGATACAGCTTTGGTTGCAGCGGTCAAGAAAGTCTCATAGACATCTTTGTGAACCATTACGCGGTTAGGTGCAACACAACTTTGTCCTTGGTTTGCAAATTTACCAGCCATCAAATTACTGACGGCCACATCAATATCTGCATCAGGGAAAACAATAAATGGAGCAACTCCACCTAGTTCAACCGTTACCTTCTTAAGTGTTTTGCCTCCACGCTCGGCCAACATTTTTCCCACAGGTGTTGATCCGGTGAATGAAATCTGTCGCACATCAGGGGAGTCAAGGATGACATCTCCGATTGGAGCTGGTTCACCGCACACAAGGTTTAGAACTCCTGCTGGAAAACCTGCGTCATGGAATACTTCAAAAATCTTGATTGCAGAAAGTGGAGTCTCTTCGGCGGGTTTTGCAACGATTGTATTTCCAGCAGCCACTGCAGGTGCAATTTTGCGCAGCAACATTGCGTTTGGGAAGTTCCAAGGAGTAATACATGCAACAACTCCGCGCGCTCTACGGCGAAGATAAAAACGAGTGTTTAATGAATCGCTGGGAACAATAGTGCCATTGCTTCGGCGAATCTCTTCGGCATACCACAGCAGATAATCTGCTCCCCACAAAACTTCTCCAACCGCTTCTGCAATTGGTTTTCCTTGCTCTAAAGTCATGATGCGACCGATTTCATCTGCACGTTCAATAAACAATGCATTTGCGCGGCGCAAGTATGCAGCTCGCTCGTTGGCATTGAGGTTGCTCCAGCTCTTGAAAGCCTTTGCCGCCGCTGCAATTGCAGCCTTTGTCTCTGTTGGACCAGCTGCCGGCACCGTTGCAATAACTTCACCGGTTGCTGGGTTGTGAACTGTTAAGACATCACCTGAAGCGGGAGTAACCCACTTTCCATCAATATAGATTCCACCTCTAATGTCGATGCTCATGGTTAGTTCTCCTCATCATCGGTCAAAATGTCTGGAAATCCTGGTGCGCGTAGTTCGACACCAACAGCATCTTCAAGCAGCTTTATCACCTTAGGGGACCAAGCATCTCCGCCGTACTGCGCCTTTCCGCGAACAAATGCTTGCTCGGTTATGGCTGCTAGTTCTAACGGAACACCAAAGGTGCGACCCATCTCTGTTGCAAAGCCAATATCTTTCAGAGCCAAATCCATAGTAAATCCAATGTTGTATGAACCGCTAAGGACTAATTGACTCTCGGTTTCATGAACAAATGAAGTTCCAGAGCTTGCCTTAATGGCTTCAAAAGAAGTCTTGAGATCTAAGCCACCTTGCTTAGCAAGCATCATGGCTTCACCTGCTGCAACAAGGTGAATAAAGGCGAGCATGTTTGTAATTACTTTGATAATCGAGGCATTACCAAGCGGTCCCATATAGAAATTCTTGCCACCGACAGCTTCAATAACCTTTTGGCACTTGTCATAAACAGCCTTGTCACCACCGATTAGAACCGTAATTTTTCCAGATGCAGCCTTGTGAACTCCTCCTGTTACTGGAGATTCCAAAGTATCGATACCAAGAGCGGCCGCCTTTTCTGCGATTTCCTCGATTACATGGCGGTCATTTGTGCTCATCTCCATCCACACACCGCCTTTTTTCAAACCGGCAAGGACACCATTTTCAGAAAGCAGCACAGTTTTTACTACTGCAGGCGATGGCAAACAGGTAATCACGATGTCAACATTTTCAGCCAAAGCTTTTGGAGAATCAGCCCACTTGACACCCTTGGAGATTAAATCAGCAGCTGATTCTTTACGAATGTCATTTACTGTTAAATCAAAGCCATTACGTTGCAAACTAGTTGCAAGGTGAACTCCCAAGTTTCCTAAGCCGATAAAACCTACGCGCATTACTGATCTCCTCTATAAGTTGTTGTCAATGTGTGGTGTAGTGAAAATTAATTGAGAGGCACCTGATGCATTTCCAAGTGCAGGCGCTTGTCTGTATAAGGATGAGCTAGTGCAACCTCCTCATTGAGTTCAACACCTAAGCCAGGTTCAGTAGTAGGAAGGAAGAATCCGTTTTCCCATGGAAGCTGCTTCTTCAATAGTTTTGCGTGGAAGTCACCCATCATCTCAATTGATTCTTGAATGAGGAAGTTAGGGGTTGAAAGATCGACATGAAGATTGGCGGCAGCCTCAATCGGGCCAGCGTAGAGATGCGGAGCCATTTGGGCATAATGTGTTTCTGCGATTGCGGCAATTTTCTTGGTTTCCATAATTCCACCAACTCGGCCTATTGCTGGCTGCAAAATCGCTGCTGCGTTATGTCGAAGTACTCGTGCAAACTCATACTTAGTTGAAAGTCGCTCACCAGTTGCAACAGGAATAGTTGTGGCGGCAGCAACACGCGCCATTTCTTCAGGCATATCTGGGGGAGTAGGTTCTTCAAACCATAAGAGATCAAATTTCTCTAACCTCTTGGCAAGCCTAATTGCACCGGCTGGAGTCATTTGTCCGTGTGTTCCAAAGAGTAGATCAACTTTATTTCCCATTGCATCACGCAGTTGCTTTACAAATTTTTCGGTGAAATCCAACATTTCAAGTGACAGTTGGCGTGGATCAAATGCTGAATAAGGACCAACTGGGTCAAACTTCAAAGCAGTAAAACCCTCCTTTACATAATATGCCGCGCGCTCACATGAAATGTCTGCATTTGAATAAACCGAGTTGTCAGCACCTGGTGCTGGGTAAATATATGTATACGTGCGGACACGATCACGCACTTTGCCACCTAAAAGATTGTAAATAGGCTGATTTGTTTCCTTACCCATAATGTCCCAGCAAGCGGTTTCAATTCCGCTAAGAATTGCCATCATGGAAACATCTGGTCGCTGGGTAAATCCGGCTGAATAAGCACGACGCCACAGCGATTCAATATCAAATGGGGATGTGCCAATTAGATAGCGATCGACAACATCAGCAATCATTTTTTCTACAACAGCAGGGTGGAAAGGCACGGCATAAACCTCACCGATTCCTTCCACCCCGCTATCAGTAGTTAGTTTGACGAAGACCCAAAATGCACCGCCATGATGTGGTGCAGGTGTGCCGACTACGAAAGTCTTAGCACTTACGATCTTCATCAAAACTCCTCTTATTAGCTAACTAGGTAATGAATTAAGCAACGAATCCAACTGAGCGAAGGGTGAAGTTGTTCAGTGAGTTACCCGATGGGTGACCTGCACCGAAACCATCTACCTTTGCACTAGATGCGTCTAGCTTGTTGTAGAAAGAGGTAACGATGTAAGCACCATCGTCGTACTCGATCTTTTGAGCATCGGCAATCATTTCATTGCGAAGTGCCTTGTTAGGAGTCTTTAACGCTTTTGCAATGAGAGCTTCAAACTCTGGATTGCTCCAGCCTGTCTCCTTTGCATAGTCGCCGCCGCAATAAACAAGGGTTGCACCCTCTAGATATGTACGGTTGATGTAGTAATCCATCTGGAACGTTGCCGCTCCTGGCCATCCTGTCCAGAAATCTGCTGGAGTAGTTACGTTTACAGTCACACCAGCTTGCTTTGCGTTCAATGCAAAGATCTGAGGGATTGTAAGCATGCCTGCAGCATCATCTTCTGTACGCAACTCCATTGTTGGAATTGTTACGCCAGATTTCTTCAACAGTGCCTTTGCTTTTTCTGGGTCATAGTCACGTTGAGGCAACTTTGTGTTGTAACCCTCGTCGTATCGACCAATTACGTCGTTACCCATTTGTGCATAACCACTGTAAGCCTGCTTTACAACAGCCTCACGGTCAATCATCAAACGGAACGCCTTACGTACATCTGGATTATTAAATGGAGCCTTTAGAGCATTCATCGCAATTGGCACATAAGCACCAGTCTTTGCGTTGATTACCTTGAGTTTCTTATTGGCCTTTACTGTGCTGATCTGAGAGTTAGGTAGATCCGTGATTGCATCCACCTGTCCGCTGATCAAGGCATTTACGCGAGCGGTTTCATCAGGGATAGAGATGATCTCTACTGAATCAACATATGGTTCGCCCGTACGCCAGTAAGCAGTGTTCTTTGTGTAAACACTCTTTACTCCAGGTGTAAATGACTTGTACTTAAATGGACCTGTACCTACTGGTGCAGCAGGGTCGTAACCAACTGGAACGATGCCCATTGCATAGTTTGAGAAGATTTCATCAAAAGTCACGTTTGCTGACTTCAATGTGACTGACACTGTGTACTTGTCAACCTTCTTCATCTTTGCTGCATCGACACCTGAAAGTGCTCCAGATCGAATTGCCTTTGTTGCAGGATCTAGGACACGATTAATTGTAAAGATCACATCGTCAGCGGTTAGTTCGCGTCCGTTGTGAAACTTAACGCCCTTCTTAACTCTGATAGTCCAAACATCTCCAGATTTATTTGGCGTAAATGTATCTGCAAGTTCTAGAACCAACTTGAAGTTTGAATCACGTGTTACCAAGCGATCGTACAGTTGGTATTGGCGAGCAGTATCTGCCGTAAATCCTCCAAGGTGTGCATCCTGTGTTTCTTTTGTGCTTCCTGAACCAACACCAATTCGCAGAACTCCACCTTTTTTGAGCTTGGCCGTTGCTGCGTTTGCTGAAGGTGCCAGCATTGCGCCGCCGCCAGCGATCACAAGACCACTAGCTGCTGCACCCATAAGCATTCCACGGCGGGAAAGATCTGCCGAGAATGTATTTTCTTGTTCTTGCATTTGTTTTCCTCTCCTAGGTAGGAAAAATGAACGCTCGCGATGGGCGTTCATTTACTTCTTTACTTTTTACCGAGACCTCTAGTTGGAGCTCCAATAAGAATCGCGGTATTTCCAAGCGCCAAATCTCCTTCGTGCATTCGTTGATGCGCATCAGGAATTTGATCGAAGGCCAACACTTCACCTAGTGCTGGATGAATCGCGCCAGAAGCAAGCATCTTGTTGTATTCAATTGCTTGCTCATCATTGGTTCCATGAGAACCTTGGAATCTTTTCTGTCGTGTCCAGTGGTAACGAAGATCGACTACAGCTGAGTAGCCTGAAGTACCCGCACAAATGACAACCATTCCGCCAGGTTCACAGACGAAAATTGAAGTCGGCACGGTAGCTTCACCTGGGTGTTCAATAACAATTGCAGGATCTTTTTTCTCTCCCACAATTTCCCAGATTTTTGCACCGAAGGCTCGAGCACTTGCAGTCCAGGCTTTTTGGCCAGCGTCGTCGGTCCAATGTGGTGGTGTTCCCCAGTGTGTGAAATCTTTTCGATTTATGTAACCCTTTGCGCCAAGTTGTATGCAAAATTCACCGCGCTCGTCGTCAGAAACAACTGCAACAGGAATTGCGCCAACAGCTTTAGCTAACTGGATTGCCATAGATCCGACTCCGCCAGATCCACCCCACACAAGAACAACATCATCTTTTTTAGTTATATGTGGCTGCCAACCAAACATCATTCGATATGCAGTTGTTCCACATAGCGTTGAAGCCGCAGCCTCTTCCCATGTAAGTGATGGAGCTTTAGGCAAACATTGATGATCTTGAACAATGGTGAATTGTCCAAATGCACCGTAGTTTGTTTGATAGCCCCAAGTTTTTGATGAACGAGCAATCATTGGATCTTTTCCTGCAATTACCCAAGGATCATCGGCATCCCACCATCCATGATGGATAGCTACTTCGTCACCAACTTTTACATTGGTAACACCTTCACCAATTGCATAAACAATTCCTGCAGCATCACTTCCACCGACATGAAAATCTTCGGGCTCGCCAGATTTCTGACGTGCTGCGATGACATCAATCGGGACTCCCCGTGCTGCCCAAACGTTGTTGTAATTGATTCCAGCTGCCATAACGCCAACAAGAACTTCTCCACGCTTTGGCGTAGGAGTTGGCACCTCTTCAATTTTGAATGCATCACGTGGTTCACCAAGTCGGTTGGATCTAATGACTTGAGCAAACATTGTTGGAGGCACTTCACCAACAGGTGGAAGTGTTCCGATCGGATAAGCACTCATTGTTGAGATATCCCTTTCTCGTAGGTGAGTTGAACCTAAGAGGGGTTGGCGTTCTGTACAACTAGGGTTGCGCATATGGCAAATAACGGTTTAGCATCAGAATATGAGCTCTAAGCGCCAAACCAATTCGGCCGGGTTACGCCGCGATATTGAGCTGTTGCAAGTGCTGGGAAAGCACGAGGTAGAGCACCGCTCGGGCCTTGGGGTTATCCGAATAGCTGAATTAGCTGGCCGGGAAAAGACCCAAGTCTCACGGGCTTTGGCCACATTGGCAGAACAAGGGTTGGTGGATCGAGATCCGCGCACCCTTTTGTACCGTCTGGGCTGGCGGTTGTATTCATTGAGCGCGCAAACTTACGAAGCGCATCTGGTCTCGATCGCCACACCATATTTGCGCCGCTTGGCCGAGCTGGTTCAAGAAACAGCGCACTTGTGCGTTTTGCGGCAAGACGAAGTTTTAACATTGTCGACAGCATCGCCAGCACATGGTTTCCGAGCGGTGTGGGAAGGTCTGACATCACCTGCTCCATCAACTTCTGCAGGTCGGGTCTTGCTGTGTGAATGGGAGGAAAGTGCGGTTCGCACGAAGTGGACAGATCAAGAGTTAGCTAACGCTGGTGGCGCTCGCCATTTCACAAGCACAGATGAGTTTGTTGATGAGTTAGCGAAGATTAAGAAGCAGGGGTACTGCATTGTCGATGAAGAGTTTGAAATTGGCGTAGTCGGTTGTTCAGCACCGATTCGAGATGCAGGTGGACGAATTGTTGCCGCTTTAAATATTGGAGCACCCAAAGCACGCCTTGGAGCACGGTTAGACCAGGCGGCTCAAATATCGAGAAAGATTGCTCGAGAAATGTCAGCCTCTTTGTATGCGCCTCACTCAAACTCAAGGTGAGGCATATCGCAGTTGCCATAGTCGCATCTAGCATTACCCTTTTGGGTGTTGAGTACTTAAGGTTTACGCGGGAACAACCCACTTCACCCTCGAGCGGAGGACAAAGATGTCCGAGAAACACATCTACCCATTTTCTTTTGGTGACATGTCTCAAAAGGATTTGCTGGGAGGCAAGGGTGCAAACCTGGCCGAGATGGTTCGCATCGGATTGCCCGTTCCTCCAGGTTTTACTATTGCAACAACTGCGTGTCGTCAGTATTTAAAGGATGGCGTTTTCACAGATGATTTAAAGGGCGAAATAGCTGATTCTTTGGTGCAACTGGAAAAAGATTTAGGCAAGGAGTTTGGGGGAGTATCAAATCCGCTATTGGTTTCTGTTCGATCTGGAGCAAAGTTTTCGATGCCTGGAATGATGGAAACAGTTTTAAATGTTGGAATCACTCCTGAAGTTGCAGAATCACTTGCCCAGACATCCGGAAATCCACGATTTGCTTGGGATTCATATCGCAGATTTATTGAAATGTTTGGGAAAATCGTGTGCGAAGTTCCTGATGAAGAGTTTCATAAAGTCGAACACAGAATTCTTGGGCAATTCAAAGTTGATGAAATTCAAAAACTTTCCGTTGAGGGGCTCAAGTCCCTTGCTGACGGCTTTAAGAAAGCTATTGAATCCGCAACTGGTGAAGATTTTCCAACCGATCCACGCGAACATTTGAATCGCTCAATCGAGGCGGTCTTTAAATCCTGGAACTCAGAGCGAGCACAGTTGTATCGCCGTCGAGAAAGAATTCCCTCTGACATTGGTACTGCTGTAAATATTCAATCAATGGTCTTTGGAAATCTCAGTGATGATTCTGGAACTGGTGTTGCCTTTACTCGAAACCCTTCGACAGGTGAAATCGGTGCATATGGTGATTACTTGGAGCGAGCACAAGGTGAAGATGTAGTTGCAGGAATTCGCACTCCTTTATCACTTGATCAATTTGGTGAGTTAATTCCCACTGTCCATGCTGAGCTAACTCAAATTATGCAAATGCTTGAGACACATTACAAAGATTTGTGTGACATCGAATTTACTGTTGAAAAAGGAAAGCTGTGGATTTTGCAGACCCGGGTTGGAAAGCGGACAGCCGAAGCGGCATTTCGAATTGCCTTGCAATTTGTTGATGAGGGCATGATCACAATGGATGAGGCGATTTTGCGCACAACCGGCGAACAGTTAGCGATGCTCATGTTTCCGCAGTTTGATACATCGGCAAACATGGACGAAATTGCGCGCGGCATCCCAGCATCTCCTGGAGCGGCCGTTGGAGAAGTTGTCTTTGATTCCAAACGGGCTTTCGATTTAAGTAAAGCTGGCAAAAAGGTAATTCTTGTTCGCCGCGAAACAAGTCCTGATGACTTAGTTGGAATGGTTGCAGCTGAGGGAATTTTGACTAGCCGTGGAGGAAAGACTTCACATGCTGCAGTTGTTGCGCGTGGAATGGGAAAAACCGCCATCTGCGGTACAGATGCAATCTCTGTCGATGAACGGGCAAATGTTTTCACCGTTGGTTCTCATACTGTTTATGAAGGTGATGTTATTTCTATCGATGGAACAACAGGTGCGGTCTATTTGGGAACCGTTCCGGTGGTTGCCTCCTCTGTAACTTCGTACTTAGAAGGTCGCTTGTCAGCAGATTCAGATGAAGCCTCTGCTGTTGTAAAAGCTGTTCACCGAATCTTGAGCCATGCCGATCAAAAGCGCCGCTTAGAAGTTCGTACAAATGCAGATACTCCGGAAGATGCTATTCGTGCCCGAATTCTTGGGGCAGAAGGCGTTGGGCTGTGCCGTACCGAGCATATGTTTTTAGGTCCACGCCGGACATATATTGAACGGGTTGTCTTGGCAGAAAACGAAGATGTGCAACGCGGCGTTATTGCCGAAATGGAACCACTGCAACGAGCAGATTTTGTTGGAATCATGATGGCGATGTCAGGTTTACCAGTAACTGTGCGCCTCTTGGATCCACCGCTGCATGAATTTTTGCCACCATTATCTGAATTAAGCGCTGAGATGGCTCGTTCTGAAGCACTCAATGAAGAAGTATCTGCGCGAGATCGGGCGCTATTTGCCGCGGTCAATAGATTGCATGAGGCAAACCCGATGCTTGGTTTGCGTGGCGTGCGTTTGGGAATCTTGATTCCAGATTTGTACAAGATGCAAGTACGCGCACTTGTTCGTGCTTATTTAGAAGTTAAAAAGTTAGGACATGATCCTCGTCCAGAAGTAATGATTCCACTCGTTGCATCACAACGAGAACTCTTGTACCTGCGTGAAACTTTGGAAGAGGAAATTGCCACAACCTTTAAGGGCACAGGATTTACCGCAGATATTCCAATTGGCACCATGATCGAAACACCACGCGCTGCAATTACCGCAGATCGCCTGGGTGTGCACGCAGATTTCTTCTCCTTCGGTACCAATGATTTAACGCAGCTCACCTGGGCGTTTAGTCGAGATGATGTTGAATCTACATTTTTACCTCGGTATTTGGATTTAGAGCTAGTTCCATTTAATCCATTTGAATCATTAGATGAGGCAGGTGTTGGAATCTTGGTTAGAACCGCCGTAGATCTGGCCCGCGGATTACGTTCAGATTTTAAGTTAGGTATATGTGGCGAACACGGTGGTGATCCCCGAAGTATTCACTTCTTTGAGCAACTAGGTCTGGACTATGTCTCATGTTCACCATTTAGAGTCCCTATTGCACGCTTGGAATCGGGCAGAGCAGCGGTAATCAAATAACCAGCCGATAAGGTTGGCCAATGAGCGACATGTCAGCAAAGGTGCGCCGCGCACTAGATGTTGCAGTCGAAGCAATTGGTGGTTCGGCTCGCGAAGGCCAGATTGAAATGGCCGAAGCCGTGGCAAATGCACTCACTAATCGCCATCACTTAATGGTTCAAGCAGGCACCGGTACCGGTAAATCTCTTGCATATTTGATTCCCGGAATCGTGCATGGTCGAAAAGTTTTAGTGGCAACAGCTACCTTGGCGTTGCAGCGTCAATTAGTCGATCGTGATTTACCAGCAGTTGTTCCCGCACTTGAAAAAGAGTTAGGCCGGGAAATTTCTTACGCTATCTATAAAGGCGTTGGAAATTATGTGTGCTTGCAAAAAATGAATAGTGATGAAGTTGATCCTGATGGTGAATTAGTGATGGAAGTTTCATCCCTGGAAAAAGATGCTCAGCGACTAATCGCCTGGGCAAAGACGCCGGGGGTAAGCGGAGATCGTGATGATGCACCTGAGGTTGATCGCAGAGTATGGGCTGCTAATAGCGTTTCAGGACGAGAATGTGTGGGCGCAGATGTGTGTGCCTTCGGATCACAATGCTTTGCAGCAAATGCAAAAGCAAAGGCACAGACCGCTGATATCGTCGTGACAAATCACACCTTGCTGGCAATTGAAATCGTAGATTCGCATCCCATTTTGCCTGAACGAGATTGCGTGATTTTGGATGAAGCACATGAGTTTATGGACCGGGCAACTCAAGCTGTAACCGATGAGTTAACGAGTAACCGCGTATTGCGTGCAGCTGCTATGGCCCGCAAATTCATGCCGGGCAAGCTTTCAGATGCTTTCCATAAAGCTGCAAATGATTTTCACGAGTCAATGGTTGACTACGGTGAATCAGTAAAGTCCGAATTTGGGGCACAAGGTCGGCTCGAAGAGATCCCACAATCACTTGAATTTTCGATTCGAAAAGTTATGGAAGCAACCAAAGCGATCATGCAGTTTATGTCTGCAGATGATGAAATCATCGATACCGATGCATTGGCAGAGCGAGCTCGGGTAAAAGGCGCAGTCAACGAAATAGCAACGACTGCCACAACTTTGCTGAAAATGGGTGATGGTTTAGTGCTGTGGTACGAACCTACATTTTCTACTCTATATCTTGCGCCTTTATCAGTTTCCGAGGTTTTACGGGAAAACTTACTTACTAAGACTCCGGTAATTGCGACTTCGGCAACGCTAACTGTCGGCAATGGTTTTGATGCGATGGCAAAGAGCATTGGTTTTTTGGTCAATGAAGAGATGAACGCGCACATCAAAGAAGGCGAAGTCGATCCAGCCAATATTCAAATGTTAGATGTCGGCAGTCCATTTGATTTTGCTAATCAAGGTGTTTTATATATGCCAAAACATTTACCAGAGCCCGGCCGAGATGGACCTAGTCAAGAAGTACTCACCGAACTGGGGGAGTTAATTGATGCTGCTGGTGGGCGAACCTTGGCACTGTTTTCTTCATGGCGCGGGGTAGAGGCTGCAGATGTACATTTGAGAAAGGTATTGGCAGAACTTCCCATCAAAATCATTACGCAAAAACGAGGTGATGCGGTAGGTCCGCTGGTCTCACGATTTGCTAAGGATGAAACTTCGATTTTGATTGGCACAATGTCGCTCTGGCAAGGTGTCGATGTACCCGGAAACAGTTGCATCTTGGTGGCAATCGATCGAATTCCTTTTCCGCGCCCTGATGAACCCGTTATGAGTGCGCGCGCAGCACAAGCCGATGCCAAGGGTGGCAGTGGATTTATGCAGGTTTCACTGCCCAGAGCAGCGCTTTTATTGGCACAAGGCACCGGTCGCTTGATCAGAAGTGTTGATGATCGGGGAGTCGTAGCAATTTTGGATTCCAGAATCGTGACCAAAAGATACGGAAGTGTTCTACTTAACTCCATGCCGCCTCTCTGGCGAACCTCAGATAAGGCCGTGGTCCAAGATTCACTAAGACGGCTTGCAGAAACCATGAAAGACTAGGCAAATGCCTAAGATTCAGACCGAAACACTTGCACAGCACCGAGATTGGCGTCGCAACCAATTAATCGAGGCTGCGGCTAGTTGTTGCACATAGCAACGAAGCTGAGTTATCGTGGGCTGATTTGGTTATAAAGAATTTCCATTAAGTCAGGCCATGATTTAGCAAAGCTAGGATGTAAAGGCAGCTGTTCCACATCATCTATTTCTACCCAACGAACTTCGTGGGATTCATCATTTACTTCATGAGCAACTAATCCTTCAGCAGCTCGAGCAATTACAGTTTCATATTTCCAGATTCCGTGATCGTCACAATAGGTATCAACGGCGGTTAGCAAGGTTGTATCGATTCCAGTTTCTTCAACCGCTTCCCTAAAGGCACCTTCCACAGTACTTTCGTGAGAGTCACGTGCGCCACCCGGGATGCCCCAGGTGTCTCCGTTATGCACCCACGGAGCACGATGCTGTAACAAGATCTGGGTATTGCGGAAAATTAAGATCCCAGCCGCGCCATTGAGACCCCAGTGCTTGCTGCCACAGGCACACTCGATCCATCCATCACCATCTCGCGCAGCCATAGACGTAGCCTTTCACATCTATCCACAGTTAGCACAGTCATCGATCTAGCGGTCGGATCTGCAATTTATGGTGCCGCACATGGTGAAGTTATTTCTGATTGTGACGGTTGCGCTTTTCGGAATGCAGGCAGCGGTAGCGGACCAATGCCAGCAAACCGCTTGCGTAAATGTTTATACGGAGAACAACCAGATCATCATCGAAGCCCACAAAGGTGCTACGACGATCAAGAAAAACATTGCTCAAGCGCCCAAAAAACCGGTTGTACAAAGCACACCTAAGCCAAAATCGGTGCCATTGTTTTTTCCGCCAGCTGCTGCACGAGAGACTGTTTTCAAAAAACCTGCAATTAAACGCACCTATAAACCTCGAATAAATAAGGTAGTTGCATCTGCAAATCTCAGCGATCGGCTAACAAAATTACTGCCAACAGCAGGTGTTGCCTATCAACCAGAATTTGAACCACTAGTTCATGTGCCAGTTTATTTCTGGTGTGACCTGCCAGCACTGTTTCAAAGTCGAGTCGACATCATTGGTGAAGTCGTAGATGTTGCACTACGCCCATCTTTTGTGTGGAGTTTTGGGGATGGAGCTATTTATGCAACTACTGAAAATGGGTCTGCGTATCCCTCAGGAACAGTTCATCACATATATACCAACCCAGGTACATATCAAGTTTCATTACTCACAACCTGGAATGGCACTTATACCCACAACGCAGCTGCGCGGGCAGTGACCGGAACCGTGCAGAAAGTTTCAATTGCATTGATCACCATCGTTAAAGCCCCAACTACATTCAAAGGATAAGAAACCATGACAACTGAAAACACTTATGTCAGCATTACTGCGCTTGCACTTGCCACAGATCAGGTATTCATTGAAAGTGTGAATACCTTTGCTTTATCCACCTTCTCAACTGACTTAAATTCATTGCAGCGAGATGGTGCAACAGCAGTCATTGATTTGTCCATGCAGTTTGCTGATCGCGGGTACGATTGTGATGTCGAGCTGATGTCTCAAGTAATTGGTCGACTATCTGATGTTCAAGTTCGAGATTTTGCATTAGGCACCCACAACGATCAAACCTTTGATGTCTACTGGAATATGTGGCTCTACCTATTGCGCATCGCCCCAAGTGATTTCGTAGCGCCTGTTGCATGTTTGTTTGCAACGCTGGCGTATGAGCGCGGGGATAATGAACTTGCATACCGCGCACTAGATCGCGCATCAATTGATCAACCCACCTACGCCTTGACTATTTTGTTGCGCAGAGTTTTTGGTTCCGGTTGGCCACCTGCCGCCTTTGCAGCAATGCGCTTAGAGCTCCACCCCAAAGTAACGGCTGGGATTTTTCAGGCCTAGTCGCTAGAATTACATCGTTCACGAGTCCTATGTATTAGCCCCGGCTTAGTAGGCGGCAACCCTCCACCGCGGCGGGGTGCTCCGGGTGACGAACAGGTCGCTCTGGCGGCAAGTGTGGGTGAAGGACTTTCTTTTATGGGCAACACAACGAGTACAGGTGCATGGCTGGAAAGCCATGATCCCGGCCAACGCCAATTCATTTCAATCGGTTCTTTACTTCTTGAAAACGGTCAAACTTTGCCCGATGTCACCATTGCCTACCAAACATGGGGCACCTTAAATGCAGCACGAGATAATGCGATTTTAATAAATCATGCAATGACCGGCTGGTCTGATGTTCCCGGCTGGTGGCCATCAATGGTTGGACCAGGGTTGCCATTTGATACAAATATATACTTTGTGGTCTGCCCTAATGTGATTGGAGGTTGTCAAGGTTCAACAGGTCCATCATCTCTTGCACCCGATGGAAAGCGTTGGGGTTCACGATTTCCTACTGTGACAATTCGAGACATGGTTGCTGCAGAAGTAGCCTTTAGCGATGCGATCGGAATTCAAAAGTATGTGTTAGCTGTTGGTCCTTCACTTGGTGGGATGCGAGCACTGGAATGGGCGGTGCAGTTACCAGATCGCGTTGGTGCTATTTGCACAATTGGTTCCTCCGCAGTTGCCACTGGAGATCAAATCGGAACAGCATCCATTCAAATTAAGGCAATTAAATCTGATCCATTTTTTAGTGATGGAGATTATTACGAGCAGGAAATTGGTCCAGAATCTGGAATGGGAATTGCTCGGCGCATTGCACACCTGACCTATCGAACAGAAGCGGAGATGGATATTCGCTTTGGCAGACAGATGCAGGGGGATGACACAGGTCGCTTTGCCGTCGAGTCATATCTTGATCATCAGGCGGAAAAGCTGGCTAAACGATTTGATGCCAATACCTATATTGCCCTGACAGAGGCGATGAATAGCCATGACATCGGCAGAGATCGCGGGGGAGTTGCAGCGGCCTTGGCCACCATCAAGGTCCCAATCGTTGCTGTCTCCATTGATACCGATCGCTTATTCCCGCCTCGGCTACAAGCTGAAATTGCTGAGTTAGCACCTGCCGCAGCCCCGTTGGTGACCATTACCAGCCCATTTGGGCATGACGGCTTCCTAGTGGAGGTTGAAAGTGTTGGAAATGTCATCCGAGAGGCATTAAATCTGGCCAAATAGGGGTTTTCGATGTGCATTTATCCCTGTGGACAAATTATAATATACCTATCACTCCAGCGAACTCGCTGAAAAAACCAAAGGACAATTGTGGCTGTATTTAGTGCGCTCAAAAACAAGGTGAAGGGTAAGACTTCTGCAAAAGAAGCACCTGTCGCTAAGAAAGCCCCAGCGAAGAAAACTTCTGCGGCAAAGATTGTTGCTAAAAAAGCTGTTGCAAAGAAGGCACCTGCGAAAAAAGCCGCAGTAAAGAAAGCCGCACCTGCAACAAAGGCTGTAGCAAAGAAAGCCGCAGTAAAGAAAGCCGCACCTGTTAAGAAAATTGAAGTAAAAAAAGATTTAACGGCAAAAGATGTACAACAAATTGTTGATGCTAAGAATGCAGTAATTCGTCAAAACGAGGTTTTAGCTGAACTGGAATCTCGTGGTGTTACATCCATCAACCGAATTCCAAAGAAGGCTGATAAAGATTTAGTCGATGAAGCTCGTGCGCTCGCATCTGAGATTCCGGTGTTGGTTGAAAAACTTCGAAAGAATGGACTTGGTTCACCTTCTCGAATTTTAAAGAAGGCAGAGTACGCATTAATCGCACCAAAGCCAGAACCTATTAAAGAGGTAGCACCTGCAAAGGTTGATGCAAAAACTGGCAAAGCAATTATTACAAAAATTGATGGCGAAGAAGTTGAACTTGAAGAAGTTGAACTTGAAGATGTTGAGACTTTGATAAAGGAAGTTGTCGAGATCATCGACAGCGAAGAGGAAAAAGGTGCTCAACCTCGAGTTGTTGACCTTGCTGACGAAGCAACTCAGGGTAAAGAAGAGGACGCATTCACATTAAAGGCATCTGAAGAAGATGATGCGCCTGCACAAACTGTTATGACAGCGGGTGCAACGGCAGATCCTGTAAAGGATTATTTGAAGCAGATTGGCCGCGTTGCGTTGCTTAACGCTGAGCTTGAAGTGGAGCTTGCTACACGCGTCGAAGTAGGCCTTTTTGCTGAAGAGAAGTTGAAGTACGAAAAGAAACTTGAAAAGAAGTACAAGCGCGAACTTGAGTGGCTAGTAGAAGATGGAAAGCGCGCCAAGAACCACTTGCTAGAGGCCAACCTTCGTTTGGTTGTATCTCTGGCAAAGCGCTATACCGGCCGCGGAATGTTGTTCTTGGACTTAATCCAGGAAGGTAACTTGGGACTTATCCGCGCAGTGGAAAAGTTCGACTACACAAAGGGTTACAAGTTTTCGACATACGCAACATGGTGGATTCGCCAGGCGATTACTCGCGCGATGGCCGATCAGGCTCGTACGATCCGTATTCCTGTTCACATGGTTGAAGTTATTAACAAATTGGCTCGCGTACAGCGTCAGATGCTTCAGGATCTTGGTCGCGAACCAACCCCAGAAGAGTTAGCTAAAGAACTTGATATGACACCTGAAAAAGTGGTTGAAGTTCAAAAGTACGGTCGCGAACCAATCTCGCTTCACACACCATTGGGTGAAGAAGGAGATAGCGAATTTGGTGATTTGATCGAAGACTCTGAAGCGGTTGTTCCTGCTGATGCGGTTTCATTCACATTGCTTCAAGAGCAGCTGCACTCGGTACTGGACACATTGTCAGAGCGTGAAGCGGGAGTAGTTGCGATGCGATTTGGTTTAACGGATGGACAGCCAAAGACATTGGATGAGATCGGAAAGGTTTACGGAGTAACTCGTGAACGTATTCGCCAGATTGAATCCAAGACTATGTCAAAGCTTCGTCACCCATCACGTAGCCAGGTCTTGCGCGACTATTTAGATTAAAAATTTCATAGAAAAGGCCCCGGTGCGATTACTCACACCGGGGCCTTTTCTTTAAAAATTAGTTTTTAGATTCAATCAACTTTTCTGTTTCATCTTGAATCTTTGCGGCGATCGGCTTTAGCTTTTCTGCATACTCCTTGCCATGGTGAGCGCAGAACATCAGCTCTCCGCCATTTAGAAGTACAGCGCGGACATATGCCTGGGCGCCGCAGCGATCGCAACGATCTAGGGCGTTAAGAGGTACTGATTCAAGCAACAACTGTTCTGACATAACTCTCTCCGTCTCGCTAGGCCTACATTTTTTATCTACTGGTGGAACAGGAAACCACATTTATTTATTCCCCGCTCGTTGTTTTAATCTCTTTTTGATTAATTAACGCTGATTTAACGCTGAGAGTCGACAATTTTCACTATCTGAGATGCATGCGGCGCGCTTACGCCGGAAAAAGGGGTGATGGCTATAACCTTTCGCCCCATGGCCGAAAAAGATGCAGTTGCGACCACTTCGCAAGATAGCTATACCGCAAAAGATTTAGCGGTTCTAGAAGGCCTAGATGCGGTTCGCAAGCGCCCCGGAATGTATATCGGTTCAACCGATTCCCGCGGTCTCATGCATTGCTTGTGGGAAATTATTGATAACTCAGTCGATGAATCTTTGGCAGGACATTGTAAGAAAATCGAAATCAACCTTGAATCTGATGGATCGGTTGAAGTCCATGATGATGGTCGCGGAATTCCTGTCGATAAAGAGCAGAAAACTGGATTAACAGGTGTTGAGGTAGTTCTTACAAAATTGCACGCAGGTGGAAAATTCGGTGGCGGCTCGTACGCGGCTTCCGGTGGTCTGCACGGTGTCGGTGCATCTGTAGTAAACGCCCTTGCTTCTCGTTTAGATGTTGAGGTTGATCGCGATGGCAAGATTTATTGGATGTCATTCCAACGCGGAACCGCTGGAATCTTTGATGGTGATGGCCCAAAGGCACCCTTTGAACCAAAATCAGGACTTCGCGTAATCGGAAAGATTTCATCAAAGGTAACTGGAACACGTATTAAGTGGTGGAGTGATCGCCAAATCTTTTTGAAAGAAGCAGAGCTGGATCTCGAGGATATTTACGCTCGTGCTCGCCAAACTTCGTATCTAGTGCCTGGATTGACCTTGATCGTTAATGACAATCGCACCAAGGCCAAAACAACAGAGACTTTCTTTCACAAGAGTGGAATCACCGAATACTGCAATTATCTACAGCCAGATGAACCAGTTGGTGATGTTGTTCGCATCTACGGCAGTGGTCACTATCAAGAAACAGTCCCTGTGCTAGATGACAAGGGCCACATGGTCTCAACCGAAGTAGAGCGCGACATGGAAGTTGATATCGCGATGAAGTGGGGCAATGGTTTTGAGACTACACAGCGTTCATTTGTAAACATTATTGCTACACCCAAGGGCGGAACTCACGTAGTCGGATTTGAAAAGGCGCTAGTAAAGGTGGTCAACGAAGCGCTTCGCTCAACAAAGACTTTATCGAACAAAGAAATCGATGTCATCAAAGATGATGTGCTTGAAGGATTAACCGCGGTCGTTACTGTTCGAATGTCTGAGCCACAGTTTGAAGGTCAGACTAAGGAAGTTCTAGGAACCGCTGCTGCCACCCGAATTGTTTCAGCGGTCGTTGCTGAAAAAATGAAGGAGTACTTCAACACCACCAAG
>Ga0114976_10000199_pt1 | contig 35649 bp, 46 predicted proteins | sample S_130805_EF_Meta_FD_87319 | JGI IMG/M metagenome (GOLD analysis project Ga0114976, IMG submission 87319) | Freshwater microbial communities from Lake Simoncouche, Canada to study carbon cycling - S_130805_EF_MetaG | ecosystem: Environmental > Aquatic > Freshwater > Lake | place: Lake... | reverse complement strand
GGTGGCTGTGCCTGTGGCGGTGGCGGTCCCTGTGGCTGTCGCTGTGGCTGTGGCTGTGCCTGTGGAGGTGGCTGTCGCTGTGGAGGTGGCTGTCCCTGTGGAGGTGGCTGTCCCTGTGGAGGTGGCTGTCCCTGTGGAGGTGGCTGTCCCTGTGTCGTAAGAAGACTCATAGATCAGTGGGTCGACATACGACCAGTCATAGACCCCCTTTGACTCCGCTTGGGATGCATTGGCGTAGCGAGTTCCATCTGGACCCCAGACAGGAACGAAGAAGGTTGTATCCGTGTTTGTAGAGGTGGCCGTTCCGGTATCCGTCGCCGTTCCGGTATCCGTTGAGGTGCCGGTGGAGGTGCCGGTGGAGGTGCCGGTGGAGGTGCCGGTGGAGGTGCCGGTGGAGGTGCCGGTGGAGGTGCCGGTGGAGGTGCCGGTGGAGGTGGACGGGGTCGTAGTAGTTTTCGGGAAGGTGGATACTATGGACCCTATGAGGCTGTCGAGATAAACCCTCGAAGGATCCGTTGGGGCCTTGCGGACGGTCAGAGTAATAAGATCATTGATGTCATCTTCCGCCATGGGTATTAGGGCATAACTATCGTCCTTAATCGTAAGACCGGATGCGCCCTCATAAGGCTTTGCATCTATCAACTGTGGCTTCCCAGCATCGTCCACAGCATAGAGATAGCGATTTCCGTTTTCATCGTAACGGAAGTAAAGGGCCTCTCTGGATACGCCATCTGGCCCAACAACATTTTTAGTAAGAAGGGCCAACTGCTTGTAGGCAAGGGGATCATTTGGATCTGGCTTGTAGTCAAGGGGGGTAAGAGTAAGCCCAGCATCATAGAGCGCGCTGGCCCCCTTCAAAACGTCAAAGCCCTTAACGACAGCTTGGTTACGAGAGTTCAACGCAGCCTTATCGACGGCGGGATCCTGAGCCAGCTTAAGGGAGTTCTGAAGTTCCTTCACACTTGAGTCGTAGATTTCGGAGGCAAACTCAAGCTGCCTGTAGTGCGAGAGTTGCTCGGGGGTAAGGTTGCCCAGACCAACAGACTCATAAGAAGCCATAAGGGTTCTGACATCTGCCGCAGCAGAGGAAGACATGCTGATCTTATCGTTGAGGTTTGTAAGCGGATTACCAACCTCCTGAGTTATGGCTTGGTTCCGAGCGTCAACCTCACCAAACTTGGACTCTATGACCGAAAGAGTGTCGCGTATTACGGTGGATGGATCGCCTCCAAAATAGGTGTCGGAGGCTTTGACCATGGCCGCTTTCAGGGACTCTGAAAGAGCCGTTGAGTTCAGGCTCTCAAGTTCCGGCATAACAGGTTTACCTATTATGGAGTCGCTTGTGAGTGCGGCACGGTACATGGAGTTGGAGGCGAGGAACTCGTTCAACCGTCCTTGGCTCGCGGCTATCTTAGCCGCATCGAGTACGGCTGCAATACCGGAGTTGGCGGGAACCGGTAGGCCTCGGGTGTCAAAAGCAGGCTGGGTGACCGGAGTTGTGACGGGATCTGTTTTAGCAGGGGGGTTAAGTGTGTCGAGGACGGTCTGAGCGCCGCGCTCAAGTGGGTTATCTGTCGCCCATTTCTTGACGTCCGAGGTTACTGTATCCCCAAGGACCTCGGCGGCAATGTCCCCCGTGACAAGGCGCGTCACGTAGCTGGAAACTTGCACGTCGGAAGGAGTAAGACCAAGAGCAGCATAGCTCTTCTTAACAACGTCCTCGGCGTCCTTGACGGTGGTCCCGTACATGGACCGTTCGATGGCTTGGACGTCGGGGTTTGATTGGTCCGGGTTACTTAGGGCCTTCTGACCTTGGTCATACTTAACGGCATCGAGGATCTTCTCAAGTTGCATCCCGCCCTTCAAGGCGTCGTTCGTGTATTTTGTAACCTGATCCTCAGACGCAGTTACACCGAGTGCCTTGAAGGCATCGACCACCTCAGCACGAGCATCGTTTGAGGTATACCCATAGGCATCTTTTTGCAGGCGCTGCGCCCGTTCATTGTCGGGGTTCTGGTTGGCCCAATCAAGAGCATCACTCTTGATCCGGTTTGCCGCATTGCCAATCTGAAACTCGCCACGGCGAGCAGAATCGACGTACGCCTTCAAGGTCTCTGGGCTCGGGGGGTCATCGCCAAGGGCCTCAAACCCCTGTCGAATTAACTCGTTAGCATCGACGGTCGAAAACCCGTAGACGGCCTTTTGGACCATCTGGGCACCCTCGTTGTTGGGGTTCTGCTCCGCCCAGTTAACAATGTCCCCTTTAACAGTGGAGGTGAGATCATTGAGTGCTATCTCGCCCTTAAGCGCACGATTGCGATAGGCGTCAAGCTGCTCCTGTGAGGGAGATCCAATGCCCGCTTCCGTAAACCCTTTCCAAATGGCGGCGTTGGCCTGCTTGTACGTGTACCCATACTTTGCTTTTTCAATAATCTGAGCAGTCTCATTGTCTGGGTTTGAGTTGGCCCAGTTCAAAATGTCAGATTTAACTTTGCCATCCAAAGCGCCAAGATTCAGGCCATCCTTCTTCGCAATGGATGTGTACTCTTTTAGTTGTTCCGGAGAAGCTTCAATTCCAAGGTCCCTAAACCCTTTGGCGATAGCAGCCTCAGCCTCAAGAGGAGTAAATCCATAGGCACTGCGTTGAACTATCTGTGCGTTGGGATGATCCGGATATGCATCTGCCCAATCGATAGTGTCCTTGCGAAAACCCGCCTGAGCCTCGTCAAACGTGGCATCACCATTATAAATTTTTTCCGCCCAAGCTTTGAGAGGGGGAAAATCTTGGATGCCCTCTTGGTTGGGGTTAAGACCAAGGTCGGTGTAAACGGAGTTTAGTTTTGTTGCGGTGTAGGAATCAAAATTAGCTTTTTCCTGCACGAACTTTTGATTGACGTCGTCAAGGTACTTAGCGGCATCCTCTGCGGCAAAGTACGCAATCATGTCGGCGGACTTCGCACCCTCCCACAAATTATCGGGATTAGAGAAGGCCTTGTAAATGTCGGTTGAAAGGGAGAAGCGTTGCTTCGCCTCTTGATAGATAGCGGAGCGTTCCGCCATGGGGATCGTAGCGTCGGAGAGTTTTGTTCCAACCTCCTGTGCCAACTGCTTGCTGACGGCAGTATCCGTTTTAATGAGGTCGATGAAACTTACACGGTCAGGGTTTTGAACAAACACGTTTTCGTAGACTTGATTTCCGTCCCCGTCATAGTAACCCTCAACGGGCCGCGACTCTGTCCAACCAGAAGACAAAACCTTCTGAGCTGTGGGATCCCCGGAGTAGTCATATAGAGCAATGGAAAAAGCACCATTTCGGGCAGACTGAACGAACATCTTCTTTTTTGCGTCTACGGTATCTTCCGTAGGTACGTCGTATGTGACCTGAACCTCCCTGCCGCCCTCCCCAGACTCCGTTTCAAACGAAGTGGGTCGGCGCTCCGGCATGGGGATGGTATCTTCATACCCAAGCCCATCGCTCTGGAAAAACTCTAGGGCCGAAGTTTTAACTTTCGATAGCGCGTCATTGATGGTTTTGCTAAACCCAGACCCCGCCATGAGGCCCGCCGACAAGGCACCTTTGATAGACCCTGCCGCAGCTTCGGCAAGGCTCATGCCGCCTACAGTAGCCCCGGTAAAGGTGGAAGATATCGCTGAGGTAAGGGCCGTGCTTACCCCCTTTGCGATGGCACCATTGGTGATGGCCTGACTGACCATTTTCTCGATGCCGGGTCCAATGGCCCCGCCAATACCACCGCTGACCGCGCCAAAGAGGGCTCCTTTGCCGATGTCCTCCCCTTGGATCGCAGCCATGATGGCACCGGTTCCGGCACCTATGACGGCCCCCGTAACAGCGGACGCAATGACCGCAGTCTCAATGACGGCTGCAATAGCGGCAGTTAAGCCAACCGCCGCCGCAGCTTGAGAAACAGCCCAACCAACAGCGGCGGAAATGACCATGTTAGAGCCTCTTCATCCAAGCAACCTCGGCCTCAACATACCCCATAGCCTTGAAAAAGTCGCCTGCCTTGTTTGTGTTCTTGGTACGGGTGATCCTAGACACGACCCCCATTTCCCGCTCCACCTTCTCAATGAACTTCGTCAACCCACGGGCGCACTTTGCACGGTAGGCTGGAGCTATGTAGTGGGAGTCGCACACGGCAACCTTAACGGTCTTGTAGTGTAGATGATACTGTATGAAATCTACAGAGAACCCAACGATGTCATCTCCGTCCCATGCCACACAGCAAAGAAGCTTGCCCTCGTTTTGAAGCTGTCTATATACGTCCTCATCCACGTCTGGTCGGTGGTCCTTTATAGACCCAACCTCATTCCAATGGTCCTCAAGATACCTCGTTATCTTAGGCCACATAACATCGCAGTCTTCTTCAGAGTATGTAATCATAGCATAGCCTCATAGCGAATAGCGGAGACCTTTTCCTTTCCGTTCATAAGAGTGGTCTTTACTTTTTTGAATTTTACCTTGCTGGCATCAGCAACCGTGTCAGCGTCTTTTTCTTCTTTCTGGGATACGACGGTGACCATCTTTCTAAATCCAAGATGCTTAAGGGTCTTGGATAGAGCGTTTATCCTTTTTGGGATATTCATGGGCTCAACACTGTTGATGTGGAACTCTACGCTCCTGTCAGGCCTTGGTTGAATGACGAAGACGGTGTTCCCAAGTTGAACGAGCCTTGCTTTCTTGGCTTTTGCCGCAGCCCCGATCCGGCAAAAAATTGTTGTTGCATCTTCCCTAGACATACCCTGACTGATCAAGGACCTGATGATGATCGTTGGTGGGTAGAAGAGACCTGTTTTAGGATCTGCCTTGGGGAAATCGGCGGGGAGGTTCGTAGAACTCTTCGCTGCGGCGGGGGTGGGTTGTCCCACGGGGAGTTCGGCGATGCCTCCCCCGGCAAAGGTCATCTCAGGTTTCGGTACATAGGGGGCTTCCGGTGCATCAGGAGCAGAGATGTCCGGAATGTCCATCATCTCAGGAGCAGCCTGCCTAGGGTTTGCTGCGTTAGACAGGATGTTCATGGCCAAGGCGCTTTGCTTCGTGGACCGTGGTTCGGGGGCAATATCGCTTGAACCTTCCAACACGCTCAAGGTGTCCGCCGCCTTTTCGTCCAGAGGCTCCGAGGTCTTCAGGGCGCTGTATGGCTTGATTGACTCGGGGTCCACGCCCTCGTACTTGCCAAAGATCTGTTCGACAAACCCCTTGGACGAGGCCTTTGCTTCGCCGCCATTGTTGGTGACCGCCTTGTTCCCGACAGCCTCACCAGCAGGGGTGTCGCCGCCCTTGAGGAGCTTCAGGGCACCCCCAGCGCCCTGTTGATGAGCAAGATACAGCATCTTCCCATCGGGGTTCTCCACGCCGTTCTGCTGGAGTACGGCTCGGTTCTGAACAGCCAAGCGCGCCGCAGCGTCTGCCGAAGCCGCAAGATCGTTCGGATCCTTGAGGTCCATGGCCTTTGCGGTGCGGTCCGTGAACTGGAACGGCCCCTTGGCGCTGCTGGTTTTGCTAGCAAGGTCCGCTCCACGGCTGCTCTCTATCTCATACAGGCGGTCCAAGTACCCCTGAGGCAGGCGGTACTTGGCTTCCAGTGAGGCAAACAGTTCTTTCTCAGATGCCATTACACCCTCTTTGATTCGCGCGCCCTCTGCAAGGATACATTGGCGCGAAGCTGCTGGATATCCTCGTTCGAGGTCCTACGCTGGTTGTCCTCGGCCTGTCTCTGCTGGAGCTTTCTTTCGTCCAGATCGATACGAAGAGCAGCCTCTTCAGATTTCAGCTTAACCGCCTGCTCACGGATGTCCAGATCCCTTTGCTGAAGTTGCACAAGAGGATCGTCGGCCTTCTCAGGGGCAAGCTGCTGCAAGACCTGTTGGATTAGCTGCGCTTCGATAGCAGCCGCCGCCTTTTGGAGCATTTGCGGGGGCGGGGGAGGAGCATTCATCACATCGCCTGTCACGGGGTGAGGCATGGCGCTGGAAGCCTGATGAGCCTCCTGCGCATGCTGCTGGACTTGCTGCATGGCCATGTGGGTGACGTGTTCAAACACGTGGGCCAGCAAGATCCCGTACACCTGAGGGGAGGTTTGGATCAGATTGGACTTAATGAAGCCGATATGCGCCGCCATATGCGACTGGTGGTCCTGATCAGGGAACGCCTTGAGCTGTGGAGCCCCGTTGGGGATCAGCATCGCCCTAGCATTCTCCATGGCCGGGCCGTCAGGCTGCGGCTGCGGGGGAGGCGGCAGGATTAGGTCGATGTCCCGGACGCCGAGGGCCGAGTACATGCGGTGATACGCCTCGTACTGGTTGTGCATCTGCGGAGCAGCCTGCGCCAGACGCAATTGCTCCTGCGCCAGCGAGATACGCTGCGTCATCGAGAAGATATTGGGGTCCGAGACGGGGACGATGTCGATCCGGTCGTCGAAATCCTGCGCGAAGATCTCTTTTCCGCCCTTCACGTCGTACGGATAGGCCTCCACGCTCTCCTTGATCGCCTGCGTCAGAAGTTTCAGCTCCTGCTTCTGGGCATAGTGCAGTCGTTTGTGGACCGCGCTTAACACACGGCTCCCACGCTCCAGCAAAGCAATGGTCGTACCGACCGGCATCTCCTGATTGGAGTCGGTCATGCCCATATCGGACGTTCCGACGAACTTTTCAGCCGCTGAAACGCAGAAACCAAGCAACTGCATGAGCGTTGCGCTGGGTTCCTTGTACGGAAGAGGCATCAAGCTCTCGCGAAGGCTTCCGCCGGGGGCGTCCACGTCCCGCCACTCGCCCGGTTGGAGCAAAGCGCCCTCATCTTGGATCCGCAAGCCCTTGGCCTTGAACCCGGCGGGCAAATTCGACAGCGTTCCAGCGTCGATGAGTTGCCGAAGGATGGAAGTTGAGCTGCGAGCAAGGTTTCCAAGCATGTGAACAAGGCCAAACCCGTAGAAACCAAGGCCGGGCATGAACTTGTAGTGGACAAAGTACTGGCGCTTGCGCTTTTTGGGGTCAGCCGGGTCATAATTGCGCCGGATCGCCAGCACATCGCCCGTATCAGAGTTGATCGTGACGATGTAGGGCAGCTTGATGCCCGTCTCTTCGTCGTTCTGGTCCTTATCCTCGAACCCTTCAAGGTCCAAGTACGTGTGGACCTCGTACAGGGTGTAGTTTTCCGTCTCCGCGCCGGGCTCGATACCCGAAACGGTGTCGATTTTCTCCTCGATGACGTCTCTTTCGATGTTGTCGGGGTCGTCAAGCTCGATATCACGGTAGAAACCGGACACTTGCTGCTTGCGAAGGTCATTTCTGCTGACCCGGATGACGTGCGTCACACGTTCAGCGGTCGCCAGATCCCTCGCACCGTAGGGTACAATGAGATCCTTGGGCAAAACGTAGGGTGAGACCGCCCGTCCGAGGTCCCCGTCACGGTAAACCTTCTTAAAAGTAGACCCGCCATAGCCCAGATAGTACAGCATCTGGTCATAGTCAGGATCATATTCCTCCATCTCCACGGTGATGTAGTAATTGAGGAAGTCCTTGACCCGCTCGGCCTGCTGTTCCTTGACCGGGTTGCTTGCTCCAAGGATCTGCGAGCGCACTGGACCGTTGGACGGGAGCATCTCCTTGTAGGCCTGCGCCTGAAACTGCGTGACAGCCTCGTTCAGGATGGGGTGAGTGACGCCCGTGGACCCTTCAAAGGGCTCCGTCCGCTCGTCGTACTTCAGGCCAAGGAGCGTGAGCCCCTCTTCGTAGATCTTCTTCCACTCCTCACGGCTCTCGTCGTCTTCTTCGATGAGGTCCAGAAGCTCGTTGGAGATCGCTTTGAGTTCCTGCTTTTCAAGGACCTCGGCCAAATTGTCACCGAAGCCGATGGATGAGATATCCTTGTTCATGGTGGACGAGCCGTACGTGATTACCGCACCGCCGTCCTCGTCCTCCTCGATGGTGTAGTCAGCCTCAGCCTCATCTTTGGGCTCGTCCAATACGACGTCAGCGCCCTCCATCTCAGACCCATCAGGGGCCTGCATCAGGCCTTTTTCGATACCGTTGAAGGAGGATTTAGCCATTAGTAATAGACCCTAGTTGATGGATGCCGGGTTATTTCCATCTCATAATCGTCAGGGTGGCCGATGAACCCGCCCTGTCTAAACCTCATCAAGGCTTGGCTGGCGCAATCGACATGGTCATCATGTTCCCCGAATGGGAACGACGCCAGTTCCTCAACGACCTCCTCGGCCCACGATGTATCCGGTCTCCAGATCAGCCCTGACTCGAACAGTGGAGAAATCGAGTTCACCCTAGAATGCTTATCATTCCCACGGGATGGCGTAAAGTTTACAACAGGAATGCCCATGTGCCGAAGTTCCTGCGTGAGCGGGGTCCCCGACGCCTTGGCCTCGATCAAGACCGTCTCCGGATCCCAGTACTTGTACTCCTCAAGTGCTATGCGCTTGAGATCCGGGAACTCCCACCGTCCCTTCTTGGCGTCCAAGAGGATCGCATTGGGCGGCGAATCCTCGGTGGGGAAGAACACCCCCCACGTCTGGATGGCGCTAAAGTCAGCGGTCCGTGTTTTGAGGAACGCTGTGTCGTAGCTCTGGATTATGTACTGGAGCCGGGGGATGTCCTTCTTGTCCCAGACTTGCCACCAGTCCCGCTTGATCAGAGAGGAGGCGTCGGAGGTAGGGCGCTGCATGTACTGCGCTTGCCACTTCGATAACGAGATCGAAGCCTTGATCTTCTCCAGTTCCTCCAACTTCCAGTATTCTGGCCATAGGGGTTCTCCGCTATCAAAGATCGCCGGGAACTCCACGATCTCCCACTGGTCGGCCTTGGGGTCCATGGCCTGTTGCTTGATCAGGCGGGCCGTCAGGTCGGCGTCCCCCCACCTCGTCATAACAATGATGATGGACCCGCCGGGTTGCAGACGCTGGCGGGGGCCAGACATGTACCACTCCCAAGCATTGTCCAAGGCAGTAGGGCTCATCGCGTCCTGTTCGGAGTGCGGGTCGTCTACAATGAAGAGATCAGCTCCTCGACCCGCAATACTGCCGCCCACACCGGCTGCGTAGTATTCGCCGCCGTCATCGGTCTCCCAGCGGTATGCCGCCTTGCTGTCGGCCCGCAGTTTCACATCAGGGAATACCTTGCGGTAATCCTCGCCGTCCATCAGGTTTCTGACTTTGCGACCAAACCGAATGGAGAGGTCCGCCGTATGAGTCGCCTGCATGATCTTCTTCGTTGGCACACGGCCAATGAACCAAGAGGGGAACAGATAGCTGGCGAACTCTGACTTCGTGTGCCTCGGGGGCATGTTGATGATCAGGCGCTTCAGTGTTCCGTTGGCCACGGCCTCAAGTTTCTGCGCCACAATGTGGTGGTGCTTACCGGCCACGAACCCCGGCCAAACGAACTTCACGTATTCGATGAAGTTGTCGTGGGCCTTCTTCGACGCTTCAAGTTGAGCAAGACGGTCGTAGAGCTTGGCGAGCTTCTTAAGGTTGTCTTCGTCAATGCGGGGAGCAATGGGCATGGATATTCCATGGGGGTGGGGGGTCCGGGACCCACGGTACTACAGAATATAGATGGGGGGTAGGGGATCCTAAGGCCTTCTGTTGACAATCCGGGGTCCGTGGTTTTTTACATTTGCTACCGTAGCGTGAAAAATCGGGTTTTACGCGCGCCCGCGAGACCCGCGCCCTGTTAGGGGGGTGACGGGTTTCCGACAGGCCTGCGCTGGGGTCTGGACCGGGGCCAAGGGACCCATGGCCGTGGGGCGCGGCCATTGCGGCCGCATCTTTCTTGCGTGGTCGACGCATTATGTTGTTGACTATGTGTTTGCGTGGGCGCACTATGTTTAGGTGATTCGCAATCGTGCGACCACATAAAAAAGAAAGCGATTAAACATGACCGACACTATGACAAACATCGGCACCGCTCTCGCGTCAGTAACCACGGCGCTCTCGTCACTGACGCGCGAAATAAACCACACGCGCGGGCTTGCATCGGCGCTCGAGGATCGTATCAAGGCGCTCGAGGCGCTTGCTGACGCGCACCCTCTGGTGCCGAGCACGACCGAGATCCTGCGGGCTCGTCAGTTGACCACGTTCGAACGTGTTGCGCGCCCCGTGCGCGACGGCCAGTGGTAAGGGGGCGAACATGACCGATAGCTACATCACTGTGGGCGACGGCGTCACGGGCTTCATCGGCCCGGACGCCACGCGCCTCTTGCACGCTAGGACCGTTAAGCACGCGCTGCGGGCTTGCAAGCTTGGTTTCAGGCTGACGCGAACCGCGACCCCGACACGCTCGTTTGCGATGGCCAGTAAGATCACCGGCAAGACGTACAAGCGTGGCCAGTATGACCAAGCCATCGCCGACGTGAACGGATGGATATGGGCGATGGAATCCGCCTTGCCCGTCGTTAAGCGTTGACAGAAACCGTCCTGGTGATCATAGTGATCACCAGGACGAACATAGAAAGGATCATCCCATGATACAGACAATCGAAACCGTTCTCTTCACCGCCACGTGGCTCTTCATCGGCGCTGTCGCCGCCCTGTCTCTGTTTTAAGAAAGGACCATCCCATGACACGTCCTATCCATACCATCGCCCGCGAGATCATCGCCGACTGGAAAAAACCCTATTTCGGCGCGGTCCCCTACTTGGGGGCCATGCAATCTCTGGACACGATAGATGACGCCTACGGCTATGACGACGCGCGGTCGATCATCGCCTACTTCATGTCCAATGCCACGACGTGGCGCGGGGCCAAGGCCCGCGAGATAAAGGCGGAACTCAAGGCCTTGACGGCCCGCCGCTAATCGCCAGAGCCGCGCCGACTACGACCCCGGACCGAAAGGCCCGGGGTTTTTTTGTGCCCGCCCTCTTGAGTAATTGCATCTTAGGCCCGCGAGTCGGGGGGCCGAGGACCGCGCGCCATGATAGGGTGCGACACTTTGTCGCATTGTGCGCGCCGTGTTTCTCTATATACTTGCTATGTTGACCAGCCGCAGAAAGGGCTTTCCCATGATCAAGAACGCGCAAGAAATGCTGACTGCCCTACGCAAGGGCCTCTTTACCGGCGTTATCCTATACCGTGGGCCAAGCCTATTAGACGGCGCGCCCATTGTCGTCATCGCAAACCGTATCACGGACGCTAGCACTAACAGTAAGACGGGCGCGATGGTCCAGACCTTCATCATACGCGCTGACGTCGACCCCCTGCGGGCTTTGCGCGAGGGACTAGATAGCAGCGTCTGCGGGGCTTGTATGCATCGGCCCGCGAATAACGGGACCTGTTATGTTAATGTTGGGCGCAGTGTCGCCAGTGTATACGGGGCCTTCACTCGCGGCCGCTATGCAGAGCCCGGCATTGACTATGGCCGCGCCATTCTCCCAGACTTGTTTGCCGGTCTTGCCTTTCGCATGGGGACCTATGGGGATCCCACGGCCGCGCCTTTCCAGATCTGGCGGGCTTGCACGTTGAACGCGGCCGCGATTAACGGCTATTCGCACCAATGGCGCGATAAACGGTTCGCCGCTTTCAAGCTGCTATGCATGGCCAGCGCAGATAGCACGGCCGACCACGCCGACGCCCACGCCGCAGGGTGGCGCACATTCCGTGTCAAGGCCATCGGCGCGCCGAGCCTACAGGGCGAAGTCACTTGCCCCGCATCGAAAGAAGCGGGCCAGAAGACCGTTTGCGCTGACTGTAGGGCATGCGGGGGCCAGAGCGCCAAGGCCCGCGCGTCAATCGTAATTGAGGCCCACGGCGTGACCGCTAAACGCTTTCAGGAGGCATGAAAATGAAACGCTTTGTAGTAATGGCCACCAAACACTTTGAAATTATCGTAGAGGCCGAAAATGAAGACGAGGCCTATGACGCCGCGTTTAGCGTTCCACTGGACCAGTGGAGCGACGAACATGAAATGAATGTCGAGATAGAACCATTGATAGAGGAGGTGTGAACATGGTCACGACAACAAAGGAACAAAGGCGCGCCCTCGGGCGCGTTTATGCTCGCCGCCCGCTCGAGATATCCTATCGCGCCTTCCGCGCGACAGTGCAGCCCACGTTCGGGTGCGATGGCGCGGTGTGCGTCCAGTGGCAGGGCATGTGGCTCTGTATCGAGCGCGACGGCTATTGTCACACGTGAAACATTGCACCAAAGGCCCGCGCTCAAAGGCCCGCGCCCCGGGGGGAAACCTCCGGGGCTTTTTGCGCGTCAGATCCGACCGTCCGCCTGTGCGATTGGATCTAAGGCCCGCGAGCTATGCGCTGGATGCATGGGTACAATTGCATCTAAGGCCCGCGCCGCAGCGAAGTCGAGGAACATGGACCACGGATCGCTGTAGCTAAGTGTCTGATCCGGTTCAGCTTTTCCCGTGGCATCGTCCCAAAGGTCCGCGACCCGTGAACCATTGTAGATCCTGAGAACTTGAGCCTCAGGATGGCTGACCATGTTCCAGACGCATGGCGACACTCGAGATCTCGCGGTTTGCCATGCAATTTGCGCAGGTCTCCACAACCCGGCTGTTTTGTAGGCCTTGGTTTTACAGACCTTTAGCTCCACCCAGATCTCAATAGGCGATTGCTGGCCTTTAGGGGGCCACTGATAGGCCCCGTTGATGTCTGGGATACCTGCCCCTACCCGCGCCTCGATTCGCGTCCAGTGGACGTTTCTGGACGTTTCTCGCTTCAGGCGCTTCCAGATCTCGGCCTCAGTCTTCACTGGTCAATTTCCTCCACCATACGCTGGCGCTCTTCCTCCGGGATGAAGTCGGGCAGCGAATCAGGATCCCGAGCATTGGCCACCATATCGATGGTGGGCGATGTCGAGTTCATCAGGATGGGGAACTGCTGCTGTAGCTTGGCAATCTCGGCGATGACGTCCTCGCGGCTCATCTGGTCGATCTTTCCCACAAGGATCTCGCTGCGGGAGATATAGAGACCACCGGCCTGTCCTCGAGACTTCTCTGCCGCGACGGCGGCGGTGTAATTTCCCTTCTCCAGAGCCATGTCGCGAATCTTAGCAAGCTGACGAATGTGGCTGTCAAAGGTCACCTCGTATTTGCGGGACAGTTCCTCCTTGATCTCGGCAACACGAACCAGAACGTGAGGATAGTCCCGACCGTTCAGGAACCGGGACGCTGCCCACGAGGCTGTGCCGTCCCCGTAACCGGCCAGACGAGCCGCCTCAGTGCGGGTGACGTCCTCGGTGGCATAGATCCGACAGAATTTCTCCTGCTTTTCGGTGAGGCCCTTGGTCTTGGGGTTCACAAGGATGTCCATCTTAGGTTTGTGCGTGGCTTTAGCTGTGGCCATGTGGGCCTCCTCAGTCAGCGCCAATGGTGAAACCGGTCACGACAGCGTCGAGAATCAGGTGGATCCTCCCGGTGTCCCCGGCATTGGCGGCAAAGTGCTTTCTCTTGTGGTTAAACCACCAGCATTCCCCGACCTTCCAATGATCCGCCTGCCCCCCGGTGCTGTTGATGCAAGCCGAGTTCGTAGACAGGACCACGTGAAAGCGGGAGAAGTGATCTGCATATTCGCCCATGTCGATGTGCTGGCGCACAGTTTTGCCAGCCTTCAGGTCAACGAGCAAGACCCTGCCCATCTCCACCACGGGGAGGACGTCCGGGATCAGGCGCTCGAACAGGGGGGCCAGATGCGGGTCGAGGCGATCCTTGGCGGGGTAGTCGTGGCTCCCAAGGCAGGAGAAGAACTGTCGGGGGGTGAACCCTGTGGGGCCTCGAACGAAGACGCTCTCGGTGTGCTTATGCGGGCTCCACCGGTACTCTTGCCGGGTCTTGATCTCCGACCATATCGAGGGGTTCTCGTTGAGGTACTCAAGTATAGGCTGGATGGGTAGGTCAGTTGCTAACAGACGGCTATTCGCCATGCGGTCCTCCATCGGTGTCCGAGCCCCCATTCTACCATAGAGAGAAGGGTAAATCACAGGGTTGTCACAGGGTGTGTCCTTACAATACCGGGGGATCACAGGGATCACAGGGTATTTTCAATATTTCGATTTTCTGTTTCCGAGGCAGTCCCCTACGTGTGCGCACGATATAGTTACAATGTTGACAATTCTACTTTTACCGCGCGCGGCCGGAAAACCTCAATTCTCAAACAACCCTGTGATCCCTGTGATCCCCCGGTATTCTAAGGACACACCCTGTGATCAACCCTGTGACAAGACCTTTTCCCTATAGAAAAACCCCCGTCGTCAGGTTCCATAATACCGAACCAAAAATAATTCTTACCACCCTGTTGACATGATCCCAGGACCTGTTCTATATTCACCTTAGACCACGAACTGATTCGCGGTCCCCGCACACAGAAAGGTGCCCCATGTACTATCTGATCAATAACAGCTCCGACCTCTCCATCTCCGAGCAGATCGCCCGGTGCGAATCCTTTGTTCATCTCGCCGCTGCCCGGCGCCGGGCTGACGCCCTCAAGGCCCTGAACGGAAACAACTGGGAGGTCCTTGAGATCCGATCCGTGTACACCACCCAGACCTTTGATGAGGCCCACCGCGCGGCCCTCGACGTCCCGCACATGGCCCGGGATTGATCTAACCGGGGGCGGGCATCGCTCGCCCCCAACACAAGCTCCACAAGAAAGGTGAGCCCCATGTCCAACCTGACCGAATCCGAACACACCATCCTCGCCGAGGTCCGTCATCACGCGCGCAGCCTGACCGAGACCACGTCCGCCTTGTACTGGGACACCCCGTTCGAGGCCGTCTTGATCCGTCGCCTCCGGGATGACCTGTCCAAGCTCGTCACCCTGTACGACACCCCCGAGGTGGCCAGCATCCTGCAACGGTCCCCGACCCGCACCCGGTACTCTTGGGACGGTCACGCCACCACGATCCATGTGGAGACAGTCTGATGTCCCACGCCCCCCGCCAAGTCGAGACCCACAAGGTCACCCTTCGCACGGTCATGCGCCGGGCGTCCTTTGTCCACGGTCACCGGTCCTTCCTGCAAGGCAAGCCCCTCGTGTACGACGCCTACCCCCACGACATCAACGAACAGTGGTCCTATGAGCGCGGCCGTCAATTCGCTACCCTCTGGCCCCACCCTGTAAAGAACAAGGCCACTATCCGCATGGACGCCCTGCGCGCCTACGCTGGCGCTTTGAACCGGAGGGACGTCATATGACCATCAGCTACCACTTCGTGATCGACCAAAGGACGAACCCCGCCACTAATCCATCTTATGTGGCGGGTCGCTACCTCGTGTATCTCGACTCGGTCTCCGACAAGGTGGGCCTGATCGACCGGGAGTTCCTCGGGGACTTCGCCACCTTTGAAGAGGCCAAGGCCTGCGTGGACAAACAGGCTTGCCCCGACGCACGGGACAGCTTCCACGGATCCCGCTCCATCAAGGACAGGGAGCCCACTGACGCCGACATCTTCGCCTTTGTGGACCTTGCCAAGGCCTACTACGGCAAGCACCCCAGTGACCTCTCCACGGAGATCTGCGACCGTCTGGTCCGCGAGGTCTTGTACGGCGAGCAGCTTCTGGACGAAGAGCAGGAGGAATACCGGGACCAGAACCCCAGCATGGTCATCTGGACGGGAATCTATGACCGCGAAGTCTACCTCAGCGAGAAAGGAAAAAAGGATGTCTGACAAGCTGTGCCTGTGCGGGTCCAACGAGCCCCGTCAAAGCCTGTTTGACGCCCGTGGCATCTTCTGTTGCTACGTCTGCGACGAATGCAAGCTGCGCAAAGCCGCCAGCTACCGGATCGAGGTCCTCGAGGACCCGAACTATGACCACGACGAACCTCTCGATGTGGAGGAAGCCTACCAACTAGCCGTCGATAAAGCCTTCCTCAAGTAACCTGACCTAGAAAGGAACAGCACATGAATTTCCTCAGCTACCTCGGCGGGATCCCCGCCTCTGCCAAAGAAGCCGTTGACGTCATCACCAAGGGTCCAGCCCCGACCGAGCTGGAACTATCCCTGCGCCAGATGCATGCCGACCACCTCGCCGCCATGCAGGCCATCAAGAACCTCACCGAGATCGCGGTGAGCCAGACCACACGGGCCGTGGACCAAGTAACGATGCTCAGGGACCTGAAGCGCACGGTCACCGCCTCCGACGGCAAGCACTTCGCCGCCTTTGAACTGGCGCAGCGCCCCGTGACCCGGGCCATCAACGACCTGATGGACAAGGTCAACGGACTGAACGCCGATATCCACGGCCTGAAGGTGGACCGTCACGACGAACTCGACGCCCACACCTACGTCCTGAACCAGAAGCTGACCATCGTCGCCGAGCGTCTCGACCGCCTTTGCCGAATCCTCCTCGCGAATAAACTGATCGAATATGTCCCGCCGACCCCACCCGCTTCACCCAAAAAGAAAACGGGGCGTACGCTGGGGCGCAAGAACCGCACTCCCGAGGAGCGTTACGCCTTTTTGAAAGAGCGCCTTCAAGCGGCCCGCCCCGGCGGGAAAGCCGAGAAGAAATGGCAGTTTTTGCTTACTGAGTTCCGCAATCGCACGGGGATGGGAAAATGATCTGCTCTGTTCTCGCCATCTGCGCCGTCATCGCTGGAACCCCGTCAGTCCATGACGGGGACACGCTCACGATCCACGGACAGGCCATCCGCCTGTTTGGGATCGACGCTGAAGAACTTGACGAGACCCATGGCCCACAGGCCCGCGATGCCCTGCGCGCCCTCGTCAGGAAGACCGAGTACGTCCGCTGCGAACTAAACGGGGAGAAGTCCTATAACCGTCTGCTGGGTATCTGCCATACGGCGGAAGGCCTGAACCTCAACGAGGCCATGGTCCGTGGAGGATACGCCTTGGACTGTGCCAGATATTCTGGCGGTCTTTACCGTCAGTTTGAACCCATGGCGATCCGCCTGACCCTCACCCAGAAACCCTATTGCAGGAGCAAGTGATGACCGACCAAGCTTTCAACGACCAATGCCGCGACCTGTCTTCGCGGATCGCCAAGCTTTACGACGACGTCGAGGATCCCATGGTTGTTCTCTCGGCGCTGATTCCCTGTGTTGCGCAAAATGTTATGAATGTGGCCTACGTCAGACAGGCCCCTTTGAACGCCATCCTCGACTGCCTTGCGGAGGACCTGAGGGACTGCACCGCGAAACTGTTCCTGTTCATGCAGACGATGCACAAGGGGGATGTGCAATGATCGCAAAGACCCTCACCAATAACGAGGCTCACACGCTTGCGTGTGAGCTGGAGACGCAGATCCTGAAGGTCCTGCACGGGGCCATGGACTATGTCGCGATGACCGCCCTGACCTACGCCACCGCCACCCTGATCGTGCAGCTACCCACACGGGGGTCCAACACGGACGAACAGTTGGACCTGTTCGATGGTCAGTTGCGCACGGCTGTCGGTCTCCTGAAGAAGCACCGGATGGACGCCGAACGGCATCGAAGGGCGATGAACTGATGACCAAGGATGAGATCGATGACCTGTTGCTCAGGGTTTACAACGCCCGGGTGGACGCTGACAGCGGAACGGGATCCGCTGCACGAATGATGGAGAGGGATGCTGACGGCGGCAAGAAGCAGCGCACCCGCGCCCTCTTCTACCAGCCTGTCGTCTTGGAAGTGCTGGTGCAGTTGGGCCTGTACGAACGTCACTTACCGCCTAAGAGGGAGAAGAAAGATGATTGATATCGACAAAAAGTACCGCACCCGCTGTGGCCGCGAGGTCCGAATCTACGCAACGGATGGAGTCGGCAAAAAGTCCGTGCATGGGGCCTACTTTGACGACCACGTCAAAGGGTGGATCTCCCTTGTCTGGACAAAATTCGGACGGGTGGACGCCTATCAAGAGTTTCAACCGCTCGACCTCATCGAAGTCCGCCCCCGCCACAAGCGGACGGTGTGGCTGAATGTGTATGGCAGACCAGACGATGTGACAGCATACAATGATAAGTGGAAAGCAGATCAATCTGTTTCGCCCCGCATCGCCTGCATCAAAGTCGATCTGGATTTTGAAGAGGGGGAAGGGCTATGAGCGACGATCTTGTGAAGCGGCTGCGAAACAACTGTAGTTGCAATTTTTTAAGCACCCCATGCGGGGCCGAAGAACAGTGCCGCAACGCATTTGAGGCAGCTGACCGCATCGAAAAACTGGAGGCGGCGATGCGGGAGATTCTTAGTTTTGGGGAGTGGGGGGCTAACCCATTAGCCCGAACCGTTATTCTTGAGGCTTTAGAGACAACATGTGAGCCCTCAAAAACACCGGAGAAAAATGATGAGTAACAAGACCATCGACATCGACCGCCATGTCCCCTTGCCCAAGGGCGAGACCCGCAACATCCCCCTGTACCCTTGGCTCACCATGAAGGTGGGCGACAGCTTCGTGGTCGTCGGGAAGATCTCAGCGTCAGCCGCACGGGGGAGCTTCCGCCGGTATCAGAAGCTGGGACAGATCCCCGAGAACCTGAAGGCCATTCAACGGACCATGGACGATGAGGGGCCGGGCCATGTGCGCCTGTGGCTCGTGGAGAGATGAGCCATGAGTATAGATTCAAGCGTAGACCCCTCCGTCGATTGGCTGGCCCACGCCACAGAAAGGAAACGAAGACTAAACGCCCAGATCCAACAGGCATTGACCCTCCTAGAGAAGAACAAGAAGATGCCGCTGCCGCCCCCGGTGGAGATCCCTCTGCCCCCGGACCCCGAGCCGACGCCTAAGCCTGCGCCCTCGGTGTTCACCAAACTGATCGAATATGTCCCGGTCTGGAGGGTCATCCAGTTAGAGGTCTGCGCCAACCACGGCGTGTCCCTGAAGGACGTCCTCTCGGACATCCGGACCAAGCAGTTCATCATTCCGAGGCAAGAAATCTACTATCGCATGCGTCACGAAGCGAAGATGTCCCTGTTGCACATCGGGATGCGGATGAAGCGAGACCACACATCGGTGATGAATGGGATCGAACGCCACGCTAAACGTCTCGAAAAGGAAACCAAACATGTATCATAAAGATGTCCTGAACACCTGCCTCAACACCTTGAACGAGCGCGCCCAGTCCTACGGGAATGAGGACGACATGTTCGAGACGACGGCGCAGATCGCGTCCCTCCTTCTGGGCAGGGTGTTCACCAAGTACGAGATCTCGGTGGTCATGGAGTCCCTCAAGCTGGCCCGTCGTCGCTACGATCCTCTGCACGAAGACAGCTACATCGATCAGATCAACTACGCTGCGTTCTCGGCACAGTTCGCAAAGAGCGCCTTCGTTGACACCCCGGCTCAACAACCCTAACTGAAACTGGAGGGTGAGATGCATGAGGCAGACAGTATTTGTACCGTTGTTAGTGCATCTCCCTTCCAGTGTAGGTGGGTCACTGACATGGTCACCGAGTCCGGTCTCCGGATCCTTTGTGGTCAGCCCTGCCCGGGCACAGCAAGACCATGGTGCGCGGACCACTACCCCCTTATCTACGTCAAGAAAGGAAAGCTCGATGACGACCTATCTACCGACAGTGGTAGTGGAGAACGTGACAATCAAAGGCCCCGGCGTTGAGTTCGTCGGGGCTGTTTGCGTATTCTACGCTGGCAACGATTACGTGTGGCCAATGAACTTCGTTGGGAACCTGACCAAGCTCATAAGCGCCGATCCAAAGCCTGTCCCCGGGGAATGGAGCAAAGGTCCGGTGTTCAACAAACTGAAGCGTTTGTCCTTTAGTGATAAGGCGTTCTTGGAGAAGGCCAAGGACACGGTCAAGCGGAACAAGTTTCCCATTCTAGGAGAAGACGATGCGCCTCTCAATCGATAGCCTGCTGTCCGACATCGAAGAGTACATTGTGGAGAACTCAGACCTCCATCCCCACCGCTACAAGCGTCTCGACCCCCGTGGTTTGCTGGGTCGCGCCTATGCGGTGATCGCCGAGCTGGACGAGAAGATTGTGGAGTACGAGGAGTACGACTCGGAAGAAGTGGAGATTGAAGAGGAAGAGTTCGACGAGGATGAAGACTTTGAAGAAGACGAAGTCGAGGAGTAGAACGTGTTGACTTTGTTGACCATTAAAGGTAAACGTCAACAAAGTAACTGACAACGGAACCCGTGGAATGGAAAAGACCAGCGCCTACATCCTTGATATCAAAAGGACATTTGGGTTATCCACACAACTGGCGGCGGTCCTTGAGCTTTTGTTGGCCAAGGACATGGTCCGACAGGATGATCTCAAACCGCTGTTCTCGACCTTCCACGGGGAACGCCGCCACCACAACACCGACCGCATGATGGTGTATCGCCTGCGGACTAGGCTTGCCAAGGTCAAGGTGTGTGTCTTCAGCCAATACGGCGAGGGGTACTTTCTGAAGGCCGCAGACAAGGCCTATCTCAAAGGGATCCTGATGGGGGTTGTCAATGTCTGACAGGAAGACATACCTATACCGAGTATTTGATGTCGACAAGAACCTCATCTACGTCGGGATATCTCTCAGCTTTTTTTCACGCCTGCAACAGCACAAGAAGAACTCGGTCTGGTTCGACAAGATGTCCTCGGTCACGCTGACCCAGTACATGACGCGAGAAGAGGCTCTGTTCGCCGAGGCGACCGCCATCAACACCGAGAACCCGCAGATGAACATCATGCGGCCACGGTCCAAGGAACTAGAGCTAGCGCAGAAGGTCCTAGCTGACAGGAGCAGGAACGACAGGAAGGTGTGGGCGCACCCCGATTCCTCGAGGGACTACCTCTTCGAAAAGGTTGTGCGGTTCGAGATCCTCTACTCCCCATCGGAAGCCGCGAACGTCCTGAACCTGACCCGAAAGATGCTGGACAGCCTCATAGAGAGCAAAACTCTGGGGCACATCGTCCTCCCGGCCAAGCCCGGCAAGAACGCCTACGGGCAACCCCACAAGCCGAAGACCATGGTCAGTGGTTGGCAGATCATTGACTATCTCGAGGGCTTGCACACCCCCCAAACCATGGACAGGAGGAAGTCGAGATGAGCAAGGACGACGACATCATAGAACTCGTCGAGGACGAGTTGCCGATCTTCGACGACCCGGTTTCCCAACGCGCCTACGCCTTCGTTCATCTGGCCCAGTTCGCTGAGTCCTCGAAGGACGACACGGCTAGGGATCTGACCTACACCATGATGCGCAAGGTCTGCGCCTCCATCAAGACCACCTCGACGGCTGACCTGAAGGTCATCGATGGTGGGAAGTCCTAGTCGAAGGCTTCGTCTAGGCCCTTCGTTGCTTCACCCCACGAGGGGCCTAGCTCCGCATCCACCACTGTGGGAACCAGAAGATCGACGCCGCTCTGCATGATCTCCATGATCCGTTGGCCGTGTTCCTTGCTCTCAACTGACATGGCCAACTCATCGTGGATCTGGATCATTGGCAGGATGCCAGCCTCGTAGAGGTCCACCATCGCCTTCTTCGTCTGGTCCGCAGCCGAGCCTTGGATCAACCTGTTCAGCGCCTTGTAGGTGTACGCCCGCTTCAGCATGGTGGTGTCGCCATAGGTCTGGCGCGCCTCCTCCTTGGGCAGACCCTTGTGGACCCCGAAGGTGGTGGGCTCCCACAGATCGAACCGGCAGCGGCGCCCCAGCAAGGTACGGATGACGCCTCGGTGGTCCGCCGTCTTCGACACCCGGGTGGTCAGGTCGCGGACGAAGGGGACCTTGTCGTGGTAGGTCTTGAACAGTTCCTTGGCGGCGTCGATATCGAGGCCGAGCTGCTCGCCCAGCTTGTTCACCCCCATGCCGTAGAACAGACCGAGGTTGATGGTCTTGGCCTGCTTGCGGGGGACGCCCACGATGTCGGCTGCAAGCTGGTGGAAGTCCGTGCGGGGGTCATCCCGATAGGCCTTCACGAAGCTGTCTGCCCCGCCCAGTGACAGGATCTGGGAGTAGTGGACCACGATCCGAGGTTCTTGGGACGAGTAGTCGAAGCTGCCCCACTGGCACCCCTCCTCCGGGAGGAACAGGCCACGGATCAGGGGGCTGATCTCACCGTCACGCGCAGGAATCTGCTGAAGGTTGGGGTTCGAATAGCTGAAGCGCCCGGTCACCGTGCCGCCGTCATCCGACCGAAGCTGGTGGATGTCGGCATGGATGCGCCCGTTGATCGTGTGTTTGGTGATCGAGTCGATGAACGTCGTGCGAGCCTTGTTCAGTTCGCGCGCCTTGACGATGGCCTTGGCAATCGGGTGCGAATGGGTGGCCAAATAGTTCTTGGTGAAGGACGGGGCCTCGGTCTTGGCTGTGCGAGGGTAGGTCAGGCTCAATGCGTCGAAGACCTTGGCCACGGACGCCGCCGCCCAGACGTTGACGTCTACGCCAGACTCATCCCGGATCCGCTCAAGGAGGCTGACCTCTTGTAGGTGCAGCTTCTTCTTGACCTGTTCCGCCTTGTCGAGATCGACACGCACCCCACGGGCGCGCATGGCGAGGCAGACCTTGAGGACACGCATCTCCAGATCGAAGATCGCGGACAGCTCCTCAGAGACGATCAGGTTCCGAAGGTGGATCCACAGGCGCAGGGTGAGGGCCGCATCCTGTTCAGCGTAGCGGCCGACGAAGTGGGCGGGCAGCTTGTGCATCTCGGCCTTGGGGTCGAGGCCCATCTCCTTCGCAGCTTCCCGCAGGGCGCGCTCGTCCTTGCGCTCTTTGAGGTAGTCGAAGCCAAGGTTGTTGAGCGAATAGCTGAATCTGTTCTCGTCGAGCAGGGGCGCAGCGATCATCGTGTCGGCGATGGTCCCCGCTATCTCGACGCCCTCGGCGCGCATCCAGCCCACGTCATACATGGCGTTGTGGAAGACGTAGGTGCAGTCGGGGTTCGAGCAGACGTCAGCCAACCAGCGCATGGCCATGCGCGCATCGAGGTTGCCGCCGTTCGCATGGCGAATGGGGAAGTACCACGACTCCCCCTCCACAGCGACGGCTATGCCAATGATATGGCCTCTGTCTGTTGCCCATCCCGCCCCTGTTTCTTTCAGGCCGGGGTCATAGGTCTCAAGATCTATCGCGATAAGTCGGGCGTCTGACAAATCCGGGAAGCTGTCCGGCATCACCCATTCGGTCTCGTGCGTGTACTGGAACGTCATTGCTCACCTTCATGGATTGTCGGCAGGAACAGAACGGCCATGCGTTCCTCACTTTACGCAGTGTCGTAACAGAATCATCCTTGCCACAGGCGCAGACAGCATATACCTCACGGTCCGGATTGCTCATATTAAAGGGAAGCCCCTAGAGTTCATCGGATGGATCAAGTGGAGTTCTTTCTTTGCGCGTGTCAGGCCAACATAGAATACACGTTTCTCATCATCTAGTTCAGTCCTAGTTGCATTGCCACCGGTGATCCGCTGTGGGCAATCTGTCAGAAGCAAGACGTTAGTTGCCTCGGCCCCCTTCGCAGAATGGATGGTCGAGATCCGGATGCGTGGTTCCTTGGTGAGGTCTTCGCCTCGGCGCATGCAAGCCTTGTAATAGATCACCTCGTTCTCGGGGATCGCACCAAGGGCCTCGGTCCACGGTTCGTCCGTGACCAACCCATGGTTCATCTTGAGATCGCAGATGTTCAGGATCGTATCCTCTGGCACATCGGGCAGGGTCTTGTGGCCACGCAGCACATGCTTGTTGAGGATCATGTACTTGTAGACGAACCGAACATCCTTTGCGGTGATGCTTTCCCCGCGCCTCAGGGCCTCCCAGAGCTGGATTGCAGCCACGCACTGGTGGTTCAGTTCCTTGGACAGACTAAACGAGTACAGCAGGCCTCTCTGCCTCACCTCGTCCTCAAGTCTTTTGGCATCCCTGCGGGTGCGCGCAAGCAGCAACCAGTCCTCGTTGTCGAGATTGACCTCTTCGCTGTGCCGGTGCCACAGGACTGAGCCCTCCTCGGGCCGAGGGAGAAACTCCTTCTGCCTGCGGTGGTGGACAGTCTGGATCAGGCGCTGGCTCATGGCGTGATGCAGGGCGGGAATGCGATAGCTCTGGCCAAGGACCTCGCTCGTTGTATTGAGGCGGATGAAGTACTCGACATCGGCACCAGCCCACCGGTAGATCGCCTGATCGTCATCGCCTGCAAGCACCATTTCCTTGCTGCGCTTCGCAATCTGGTGGATCATGGCCCACTGTATCGGGGACAGGTCCTGTACCTCATCGACAAACACGATGTCGAAAGGCGGGGATAGCTCGCGGGCAAGGAAGATCTCAAGAAAGTCGGTGAAGTCGTAGAGGTTGTGCGCCTTCTTGAAGGCCCGTAGGCCACGGTCCACGTACTCGACCTTGGAATAGTCTGTAGTCAAGGAAATGGGCGACTTATTGTAGACCATGCGCAGGGGCATCATGCAGATGCGGGCCATGTTGATGACCTCAAGGAACCGGTCTCCCATACCGTAGTCCAGATATGGACCCTCCTCCATCGGGCGAGTCTCGCTGAACGCTCCAATGTGTAGCCACTCGGCGCACTCTTGGTAGGAGGCCATGTTCATCACGTCCTTCCGGTCTATCCCTGCCCGGTGCATGGCGAGGCTATGCAGGGTGCGGAAGTAGGGGAGGTCCTTGAAGGATAAATGGAACCTCTTGACGGCGCGGGTGATCGCTTCCTCCGCAGCGCGCTTGGTGAAGGAGAAGTATCCAATTCTGTCAGGCGGGACGCCACGGTCCATGGCCTGTTCGACCATGGTGAGGAGGCGGGTTGTCTTGCCGGTTCCCGGGGGGCCAAGGATGATGTGCATCAGAAGGGGTCCACTATATTGAGAGGGGGAAGGTCGAGCTTGATGTCTTCGACCCCGTGGAAGTAGGACTGTGGGAGGAACCACAGGTGGGCGGTCTTGCCCTTGATCCGCCAGTCAACCTTCTCTGCCTTGAGTTCTTTAAGGCGCAGGCCCAACTGGACGTTGTTGTACTTGATGAAGGCGTTGGCCTTCAGGTGTTTCTGTAGATCGCGCAGTTGGAAATAGACGTGTTCGTCCACCCATACGGCAATGCCTTGCAGGATCTCTTCGCGCTCGACGCCACGCGCACGGTCGCAGCAAAAGGACATGAGGAGTTCTTCGAACTCACCTCTGGCGGTGGCCTCGGGTGGGACCTCGATGATGGTGAGCGAGGCGAGCAGCGTCTGCATGCGCGCGGACCACGCTTTCTCGCTCATGGTCTTGGGGTACAGGTTGATCTGGTTCAGGCAGTCCTTCTGGAATTGCTTCTGCATGACAAGGCTTTCTGTCGCCAACTCCACACGCTTGCCGTCCACGTCCATGATCCAGACGGGCGGATCGCCGTTGATCTTGGTCAGTGAGCCGAGGTCATTGGACTTCTGCCCGGGGCCGATCCCGAACTTGCGCCCAATACAGACCTCCTTGTTGCAGTAGCTGGCGATGGGCTGGTCGTCGCACTTGTAGAAGTATTCCTTCTTCCCCAGTTGGGAGATGATGATCTCCACCTCTTTGTCGAAGAGCGGAGGGATCATCATTGTTTGATTGTAGTGACGGACACGCTCCTCCCATTTGTCGGGTGAAGCCATACGCGCATAGACACCGAGGTTGAAGAGCGCATTGTTGCGACCACCTTCACCGAAGCCCTGTGCTGCCAGTTGCTGGAGGCATGGCGGTCCCTTTGGAAGAACCTCCTCGGCCTTCTTAGGTGCCGTCTCATAATCGAGAAAAGTATCTGGCGATACCGCCCGAGATTCGGCAAACAGGATGAACTCTTCTGGTCCAAGGCTTTCTCCCTTGTCGTTGTATCCGTATCGCGTGGTCCGTGTGCCAGCGAAGTAGGGCATGTTGAGGAAGTTGCCCGTGTCGCCACGGTCAACGAGGATCTCTTGCTGTTTGGGGAATACCTCTGACCCAGCATAGCCAAGGAGCGCGGCCATCGAGACAAGCTTCGGTTGCAGATCCGCCGCAGGCAGCTCTTCGGTGAAGAAGAAATACAGGTGAGCGCCACCCGACTTGGAGCGGCACACGACACCCGGCAATAGATGCTTCTCGACCTGACGGATCAGAGAAGCGTGGTCGAGATTGTAGACGTCGATATCGATGGCCCCCCAATGACACTTGTTGTTGTCCTTGATAGGGATGATGCCGAGCCCTGTGCCACCGGCCAGATGCTCAGTCCAATGGTTCATGGTCGGCGGATCACGGAGGATGCGCGCCTGCCCTTGTTTCTTCCCATCACGTTGGCGGTCGTTTTGAACATTGAATGTTCCGTGCGCCCGTCCATTGCCCGTGAACAGCGTGAAGTATCTTTGTGCAAGGTCCATTCTACGGCCTCAATTAAAAGGGGGACCAACCTGTGGTCCCCCGGTATGCCATCAGAACGGGACGGAGTCGTCATGCACAGGAGTAGCCTGCTCGCCCTGATCCTCCTTCACCTTGACCTCGCCAGCCTTCACGGACTTGGAGAAGTCCATGGCCATCTGGAACAGGGTCTTGTCGTTCTGGAGATTGAGGTTGACGCCGCGCTCGTGAGCGACCTCCCACCCGAACCACGAGCCCTTGTCGTTGCGCTCTTCGACGGTGCGCAGGCGATAGACCTGAGACATCATGGGCAGGGTGTACAACCCGTTCTTACCCATCGCTGTACGCGACTGCATCTGCGTCACCCACTTGCGCGCCTTCTTCAACTGGGTCGAAGTCATGGTCAGCAGGCAGCGTTGCGGGATGCCGCTATCATCCAGACGGAGCAGGAAGAACTGCGCCGTGTTGGTGAGGAGGTTCCCGTTGGGCAGCACATCGTTGCCACGATCATCGCGGTAAGTGGTATTCACGATATTGTCGTCGGCGTTATAAGAGTTCACATATCCGCCCCCTTTTTCACGGGGCTTCCACTCCACGTAGCGACGGCTGTAGTAGCAGGGGACAACCGTTATCCCCTCCTCACCGTTAAACACCTCATTGGCGACGGTGTCGTAGATCATGCCAGCCTCAGCGCCCTGCACGTAGGCCCCGTCACGCTTGTTCACCTGAGGTGAAAGCTGGGCGAGGACGCGCAGGAAGGGGATCGACATGTCCTCGGTGCGGACCTGATCCATACCGAGCCCGGCAAACTCCTCAAAGTCCCCGGCGATGGCGACAGAGGTTCCTGTCGTAGCGGTGGTGGCGACAGCATTCTTGGTCATCTTACTTCCCTTTCTTGATCGTGGTCTTCTGACCGATGAAAATACCAAACAGTTCGCTGGGGATGTCGGTTCCCCGTTCGATCTGCTCCTTGCAGAAAGCCTTGAGTGTACTGGGGTGTACGGCTTCCTTCTGATCCGTGGCCCACCCCTGCGCATCCAACTGACTGATCAGCGCAGCAGCCTTCTCGTCCTCACCTTTGCCAAAGGAGACGGACACCGTGTTCTTGATCAGGTCAGCGTGGCCGTTCGAACGCAGCCAATCGTGTGCGTCGTACGCGCGCTCCTTGCTGATGTTCGCGCTGATCACGGTAGCCACCGTCAGCTTCGAACCATCCGCCATCTTCAACTCGGTGAGCCCATGCTCTGCAAGTGCAGCGGGCAAAGCCTCACCAGAGATGTGCGCCAGTTCAGCCTGCGCACGTTTCAGGTCAGCCGTCAGATCCTCGACGCGCTGTTCCAGAACAAGCTGCTGACGAGCAAGGCCAGCCACTTGTTTCAGGTCGTTGTTGTCCACATTGGACAACTGCATTGCGTAATCTTCTAGGTCCACTTTCTATCTCCTAGCGTTGGTACAGATCGACATCGATGGGGTAGTACCGGGTCTCGATACGGTCCCACTTCAACACCTTGAACTTCCCGTTGTTGGCGAGAGCGGCAAGGCAGCATGCTATCCCTATGCAGACCGGGTCACCGGACAGCACAAGGTAGTCGTTCGAGGTGAACTTCGCCAGCTTGCGCTGCATCCGCCGCACCGTTGGCATGGCTGACAACGAGATCTGCTCCTTCGCAGGAAGCAAGATATCGAGATCACCAAACTCCAGAGCGTCGGACAGATCACGCCCCGGGACTTCTTGCGTTATGTAAACAGTCACGGCTTTCTCCCCGTTCGACACTCGCAACCTACGCCCAACCCCCGGGGGTCTGTCAAGCGGACTTGCAAAATTATTTTAGATGGGCATATTCGTGTCGTGCCAAACAGAAAGGGCCACGGACCATGGACATCATTGACCGCTACAAGTTCCGCATGCAGCCGTACCAGCATCAGATGGATGCGCTACGTAAATCGTGGAGCGACAAGGAGTTCGCCATCTTCGCCGAGATGGGAACAGGCAAATCGAAGATTCTCATAGACACTGTCTCGATGTTGTACGACCGGGGAAAAATCTCCGGCTTCCTCGTTGTAGCACCGAAAGGTGTGTACAAAAACTGGGAGACCATCGAACTTCCCAAGCATGTGCCAGAGCATGTTCTCTACGACGTGACCGTTTGGGATCCGGGGACGTCCAAGAAGAACCTCGCTAGGTTGGATGAGTGCTTGGCGGATGACGAGAACTTGAAGGTCGTGGTGATGAACGTCGAGGCGTTTTCCACAGAAAAAGGTTTGACCTTTGCCCTGAAGTTCATGCGGGCCAAGAAAGTTCTGATGGCCGTGGATGAAAGCACGACAATCAAAAACGCCAAGGCGTTGAGAACAAAGAACATTATCCGCGCAGGCAAGGCGGCTGAGTACCGCCGGGTGATGACGGGCTCCCCGATCACCAAGACCCCGATGGATTTGTACACACAGTGTGCGTTCTTGGACGAGTGGATCCTAGGCTTCGGGAGTTTCTACTCGTTCCAAGGTAGGTACTGCCGCACCCTCAGGCGCAGTGTTGGAACACACTCGTTCAATCAGGTGGTGGGGTACCAGAACCTAGACGAACTTTCGGAGCGCCTCGACAAGTTCTCGTACCGCATCTTGAAGAAGGACTGCTTAGACCTTCCCGAAAAAGTGTACACTAAACGTGTCGTCCAACTTACGGATGAACAGGCTCGCATCTATGCCACTGTCAAGAAGGCCGCGATTGCAGAGCTTGAGGGAAAGACGCTCACAGCTCAGAATGTGCTGACGCAGATTCTCCGCTTGCAGCAGATTTGCTCGGGATATTTCAAGGCCGACGACGGTACGATCCTTGAGATGAAGTCGGACAAATTTGATGAGCTTCTCAGTGCCCTCGAAGAAGTCAACGGAAAGGTCATCATCTGGGCCAACTACACTTACGATATCCAGATGATCCAACGTGCGCTCGCCAAGGAGTATGGCCCCTCGTCTGTAGGTACGTACTACGGCGAGACCTCTCCGGATGCTCGTCAGCAAATGGTCAAAGACTTCCAAGATCCAGCTCATCCGCTTCGCTTCTTTGTTGGCCAACCACGGACCGGTGGCTATGGTCTGACGCTGACCGAGGCCAGCACGGTGATCTACTTCTCGAACAACTACGATCTGGAAGTTCGCTTGCAAAGCGAGGACCGTGCCCATCGCATTGGTCAGAGGAACAACGTCACATACATTGACATTGTAACCGAAGGTACAGTGGATGAGAAGATCCTCCGCGCCCTTCGAGAGAAGATCAATGTAGCTACACTTGTTCTAAAAGAGGGCCACAAGGAGTGGCTGATCTAACACTTCCACGCCCGCAGCGATTTGTTGATGCGGGAGTTGGGGTCGTTAGCCGTCTTCTCAGAGGTCAGCTTCTTCTTCATGCCCTTCATCCGGGCGCAGAAGCTGTCCTTGCGGGGACCGCCCTCCGGTTGCGGAGCTTTGAGCCCGGGCTTGCCCGGGTTCTCTTTATTGTAGGACGCGCGGCCCTTGGCATTGAGCCCGCCGCTCGGGGCCTTGCCTTCCTTGCGCTGCCATGCCGGGGACTTCGCCATCACTTGCCCTTCTTCGCTGCCATCATGTTGTCCACAAGATTCGGATACGGGCGACCAGCCTTCTTGGCAGACGCCTTTGCAGAGGACTTCTGCGCAGGGGAGAGGCCCTTGGGCTTCCCAATACCGGCAGGCCTTGGCTTGTCCCAGATAGGCTTCTTCGCCATTTATGCCTCCTTGGTCAGGTCCGCCCCGACTTCCGCCACATCGTGGACCCGGCTCTCCCACCCACGGCCAAAGGTCGTGAAGGTTGACAGGGACTTCAGGAAATTGAGGCGCATGTCGCAGAGATCGTTAACCATCTGGGCCGGATCATAGGCACAGATTGCTTCCACAGATTTCTTTCCGATCACGCCGTCTTCGGTGACATTGGCTATACGTTGTAGATACTTCGCGGCCCGGCCTACCCCGCTATTGACTGCAAAGTCATAGGCTGCGTAGTCCACACCGGACGGAAGGTCGTCGCACTTCAGCTTGTCCCAGTACAGGGCCTTGTAGAAGGCCTTGACGGCGGCGGGGGTGAGGGCGCGCATTTCGGCCTCGGTGACATCACGATTGAGGAAGGCCTCCCACGCTGTGCGGGTGACCCCCAAGTTCGTCATGCCGCCCGGGTCCTTCGGGTGGTTTACAAAACCGCCTTCGTGCTTGATGACACGGTCGAAGCAGTCGTCGAAGTTCTCTTTCATTTGTCACCTCTGGCCATGGCGTCGGTCTTGGCTTTCGATCCAGCACTGGAACCATAATAGAACTGTACGACACCTGTCCACGAGGTGGACAAGGAGCCCAACATCATCAGAAGGACCTCGGTCCCCGTCTTCGGGATCCCAAATATCAGGATCCAGACGAGCGCCCCGAAGAACCCGAACGTGATGAAGAAGGCCAGCACCTTCGGGGTCCAGTCCCTAGTGGACATCTGCATCTGCCGGGCGCTGTCGCGATCTCCCGCAGCAATGCGCTCAAGATCGATGTCCAAGGTCTTCATCTGCACCTTGAAGTCAGCATCGATCTTCTTGATAGCGGCAAGCTGGTCCGGGGTCGCCGTGGCCAGAGCCTCCGACACTTGCTGCTCGCTCGCATCCTCATGTCCAAAAAAGGCGTTCGACAGTGTGCGGACGGCGATGCCAGCAAGAGGACCACCCAGAGCGGTGGCGATGGAGGGGGCAACCTGAGTCAGCAGGGGGCCGAACTTAGAGATAAGGTCCATGGTTCACCTGTGCATGAGGAGGTAGAGGATGAATATGATGACGGTTAGGATGAGCGCAACAGCAAGGACCACGAGCGCAATTCCTGCAATGTTTTCAAGGGCCTTCTCTTGATCCCTCTCGGCTTGCAAGACCGCAGCCTTTTGAGCCTTCTTGATCTTTGTCGTCTCGCTAAGAATGTTGTCCCATGCGGCTATGCCGTACTCGCCCACAAAGTGGTTCTTGAGTTCCGCCATCATCTGCTCGGCTTCAGCCTTGGCGGCATAGGCTTCCATCGCCACTTGCTCGGCGGTCTTACCGGACAGGAGGCTAGCATGCGGAGGTTCCGCAGCTATGCGTGTGATGTGCGCAACGCTGTCGAACAGAGATCCGAGATCCTTGGCTACGCCTTGGATCTCCTTGCCCACCGCCACGCCAGCTTTGACAGCTTCATAGCTGGCCTTGGCCAGAGCTAACAGTGTTAACGGGTCCATTACCTGTATACCCCCACGCTGTTTGCGACTTTGACCATCTGCTCGGCGATAGTCCCCTTGGCCGTGCGCAGCTTCTCAAGCGTCTCTGCCTTCTGGTCAGCGGTCATGGTCTTGCTGCTACGGATTATATCCATCTGCTTATTGATCTTGGAGAAGTTTTCGTTGGCAGCATTGAAGGCCGTGAACAGGCCCTTGCCTGCGGGCATCTCGGAGATGCGTTGCTTGACCAGTTCAGTATCCCCACGCTGGGCGGCATGGTTCATAGAGTTGACTACCTCCGTGACCTTCTGTTTGATCTCGTAGAAGTCGCCCACGAACTTGTTGTTGAGCTGCCCTTCGGTCTTCAGGATCGAGGTCAAACCAGACAGGTTACCGGCCACGCCACCAATGCTGGCGGGATCACCGAACACACCGGCCGGGCGCGTTCCGCCCGTGCTGACGAGACCGTCAACAGTGCTGAGGAACAGGGTGGCCATGGTGCCAAGGTATCCACGGATCAGGTTGTCTACCTGTTTCGGGGACAGGTTGACCTCCTTGGAGATAGCCCCGGCATACTTGGCAACACTACTGGTGTACTCGTCGTATCGCTCTTCCTTGGGGTTGCGCTGGTCCGTTAGGTTCTCGATGGCTTGACCAGTGAAGAAGTTCTTGTTGGCCACTAGTTCTGCGATAGGCTTGACGAACTGGGGGATAGGCTCGAACAAGAAGGTCTTCTTCATAAACTCGCCCACCCCGCTGGCGATGTCGTTGCCGTCCTGCTTGCGGATGGAGTCAAGGGCTAGGGTAGGGAGAGCCCCGAAGAGTTCACCGACTTCGTAAGCACGGGGCAGGGCGATGACGGTATCGCCAACCTTGACGTACATGTTGGCGAGGCGATCCTTCACGGACAGCTTCTTGTACCAATCGTCATCACCGTACATGACGTTGACGCCCGCATTGATGAAGGCAACCATCAGGCCACGGGTGAGGATGGCCGCAGGGATACCAATCACACCCCTCCCGATCAGGCTCTTGGGAGCCCCCTCAGTGCCGTTCTCAACAAGGCGATAGAGGCCTTGGATGCGGGCCGTGAGGAACGGGGTCAGTGGGATCATGGTCGAGATTGCATTGCCGAGGACCCCGTTGCCCGCACCATGGCGATGGTAGTTCACAAGGTTGACCGCCTCCCATGAAGCGTCCTCCTTGGAGAGACCCTTACGCATAAGGTACTTGTAGTACGCGATACGGGGAGCCATTTCGGTGATCTCACCGAAGCCTTCAAGCTTGTCAAACGCGCGTTGGAAACCGTTCCATGCATTCAAGGGTTGCTCGCGGGACATGTAGACCCGCTTCATGTAGTCGGCTTGGTTCTTGTAGCTGGACCCAAAGCCAAAACCGCCGAAGCCTGTCATGCCAACGATGTCGGCATAGGCTCCCTTCTTGCCCCAAACATCGCCGACAGAACCGATGGTATCCTTGAGGATATCGAAGATAGGCATGCCCGTCTTGAGCTTCAGTTCCACCAGACCACGGATCGTGTTCCGGAGCTGGAAGGGCGGGGTCGAAGTGATGCCCGTGCGCAGGAGCCCCGTGTAGTGGGACACCGCACGGACGAAGGCGTTCTTCTCCTGCGGGGACAGGGATGCCACCGCTTGGAACATGGGGGAGTCGTGGATCATCAGATGCCGGTCTGCGCCACCGACACGGTAGGTGATGGTGGACCGCCCCGTCCCCTGATCTGTCCCCGGTTTATCAAAGATCTCGGCGATGGTCGTGTCGCCACCGTCCTTCATAATCTTGGTCAGCGTATTAGCGGTCTCTTGGTACGCCACGTTGCGAACAGCCGCGCTGACGATGGCGTTGTAGTTGCGCATCAGGTTCTCATAGAGATCCGCTGCAACAGCCCCGCCTGCACCGAGTTGCTTGTTGAAAGCGGTGACTGAACTGGGGTCCTTGATAGCAGTATAGATGTTGCCAGCAAGGGTGATGTTGGGATCCTTTTTAACGACGTCGTCCTGATACCTGTACATAGGAGTGTACATCAGGGTCTTGAAGTTCTCACCCAGTTCGCGGGGGATGAGCCCCGTCTGAATGGCCATCTCAACCATCTTGTCGTTAAACTTCTGAAACTCGCGGCTGGCCTGTATGACCTCTGGGCTTGCAGAGGCAACGATCCGGCGCAGCTCACCCTCTGTGATGAACTCCCCCGTCTCCGGGTGGTACATGATCCCCGTTTTCGAGCCCTTGTCCACCTTCTTGGCAGCACGCAGGGCAAGTTCACGCTGGGCAAGCATGACAATCTGCGCCTGCTTCATATTCTGAAGGCCGACCTTCTCAAAGATCTTGATCAGGGACGTGTCCCCGGGGCTGTTGTGGTAGAACCACCTTTTGTTGACGGGGTCATATCCAAGCGGGCCGATGGTGACGACACCCATGACGCGACCCGTCGCGTTCTGGTGGCTCTCCAACATCTTGCCAAGGTTGCGGGTGTCCTCGCGCTCAAGGAACGGAAGCATGGACAGCGTCGTGTTGCGGAGCAGCGCCTTGCCAAGGTTCTCGCCGGGCTCCGCACCAACAAGGTTCTTGAAGAACTTGTTGAGCCAAGCCTTGATGCCCTTCTCTTCGCCACGCACAAGGCCGGTGTAGTCTTCCCAAGCCTTGGTGGGGGCAGGCTGCGCAGGAGCAGTCTTTTCCTCAATGATAACTTCACCGGGTACCTTGCCCGTGAGGGCCGAAAAGTCCTTGTCCTCGCGCGTAATGAGCTGCTGGTAACGGGGGTCCTGACGGCTACGTCCAACATTTGAAAGAGTGTCGATCTTAGGGACCGTCTGCCTATTCCCATAAATATCGCGGAGCATCTTCTGAAATGCGCCCTCTCTATATTTTATACCAAAGGCCTCAGCGAGCGTCTTGTAGGTTGCCCTCAGGCCATCAAGAACCTTCTTCTGGAACTTTTGAAAAACCGTTTTGGGCACAATTTTGTTCAGCTCTTTTGTAAACCAACGCGCGCCAGTTTCCGCAATCCACTCATTGAAGGAGCGCGCATAGTTTTGGTACTGCTGCGAAGACCCGGGGGGTATCGAATACCCAGTCACACGGGTTTTCTCTTTTAAGAACGCCTGATACTGGGCTTCCGTGAGCTTTAGTGACGAAAGAAGCTTTGCCCTAAATGCAGGGTCATTAGGTGTCCCCTGCTCAAAAAAATCCGTCAGAGCCAGACGAGTTATGGCGGAGGGGTTTCGTTCTTTGACGTACTGATCAAGGACCGATTTGAAGGTGGCATCATCCGCAGTGACCAACCACGTGTACTGCATGGGGTGCGACATCTCATGAAAAAATGTCTGCAACAACTCCTGCTTGAGGCTCTCTGGATCTTTAGTTTTCTTTGCCAGAAGATCTAGGTTTAGCTTCAGCTCCATGTTGCGGGTGCCGGGATACTTGGACATGCTACCGGCGGTGTATGGACCAAGGTCTTCGACTGCCACCCGCATAGTCATGCCGGGGTACAGACGCTGGTTTATCTCTCGAAGGATGTTGGTTACCCCGGGAACAAGAGATTCAATTCGCTTCTCCGACGTGCCGTCTATTACCAGCACAGACTTGCTTTGTTGGACACCAGATGGGGATACGGTAGAAGGAAGTATAGTAGGTGGTAGACCGTTTGCAGGCGGGGCTTTGGTTCCGGCAGCAGGCTTGAGTCCGACGGAGGCTTTGGTTCCGGGCGATACCCGTGCAAGGATAGTATTGTATTGACCCCCGGCATTTTCGCGCATGTAGTTTACGGGGAGGTTGCCAGACTGTTGGCCTGCGGCCATCCGTTCTTTGGCAAGATCATAGATGTGCTTACGAACTAACTGCCCGAAACCTTGGATTTCCTTGTCGTTAAACCCAAGGGACTTTAACCAGTCGCGGTACTTCTGGTCGGCGGTAGACTTATTGGCCTGCGAGGTGATGTACAGCGCCTTGTCAATGCCGTTTTGAAACACGGGAACAAACTTGGCCGTACCAAAGTTGTACTTTGGCTTTGCACCGTCCAGAACTTTTGGCAGGGCAACGGGGGGGGAGACCGGGATGACCTCCCCACTCGGTGTCGTGTAGGTCACCGGGGTAGTGGCGGCAGCGGGGGTGGCGGCAGCGGGGGTGGCGGCAGCGGGGGTGGCGGCAGCGGGAGTGGCGGCAGCGGGGGTGGCGGCAGCGGGGGTGGCGGCAGCGG
>Ga0114976_10000197_pt1 | contig 35678 bp, 44 predicted proteins | sample S_130805_EF_Meta_FD_87319 | JGI IMG/M metagenome (GOLD analysis project Ga0114976, IMG submission 87319) | Freshwater microbial communities from Lake Simoncouche, Canada to study carbon cycling - S_130805_EF_MetaG | ecosystem: Environmental > Aquatic > Freshwater > Lake | place: Lake... | reverse complement strand
TGAGTGAGCCCAGCTTGGCGCCACCTACGGGCACGTTGCTGGCGGCTCTCAGTGGCCCAGAGCAGAACGACGATCGGCAGCAGAATTAACGCCGCCATCCAGGCGGCAAGGCAGGGGATAGACATGGCTGAAATGCTTTGGTGCGTCAGCCGGGGCGCTCAGGCCTCACCAGTTGACGCAGCCATAGTAGCAGATCGTTAGGGGGTGGTGGCCTCCAGCTCGGCGGCGATGGCGAGTACGTGCTGCATCGCCCACCCCTGCTCTGCGTACCGGACCTGGGTTTCGGCCGGCAGCGTGTCAAAATCGCGGATCGTGCCACGGCAGAGCGAGGCGCGGCACTGACAGTCGTGCATCTCCCAATGCCGCTCCAGCATTGTTGTGCTGTAGTCGATAGTTAGCTCTTCGTCAGCGTCAATGTGCCGAGCAGCTACTAGCCATAGATCAGAGTTTATGTAGCAGTTTGGATCGCAGGAGTGATTGGTATAAAGACCTGGAGATTTGGGATTGAGGTATAGGTTTTGTCCAATTTGAAGCGCATTGCCTTCGTGGTCTAGCTGGCACTGCTCGTCGAAGCTAAGGTGTTCGCCTTCAAACTGCAACAGCAGTTTCCCCTTAGGTACTGCTTCCACGGCAAATATGCCATGGCCTAGTCGGCACTTTCTGACCTTGATACAGGGGAAGCGCCTCATTGTTGGCCCCCCAGCTCGGCGGCGATGGCGAGGAGTTTTAAGTGATCTTGCACACACTCCATCATTGGCGCAGCAGCCCGCAGGGCGGCGGCGGCGGCCCGCTGAAGGTGGCGGCGCGGGGCGTAGTCCATTTCTTGCCATGTGGCATCCAGCACCGCAGCAGCGGCGGGAGAGAGCGGTTGGTCAGTCATTAGTTCTCCTCTTTAGTTGAAATTGAACCAGTGGTTGCAATGTATGAAGTGGCTGGATGATCTTCTTCAACCTGCAAACACGTTGCTAACTTGAATGTGGAAACAATAAGTTGCAGTGTTTCAAAGTCAGGCTTTTTGTCAGTTGTAACTACGTGACGCTGCCACCCAGTTATAGGTAGAAGTGAATCTTTGCCAAATAAATTCCACCATGGGCGGCGTTGGATGACTGCCCTGGTGGTTTGCGCGAACCAGCTAACTGTGTAGGTCATGGGGCCTCGGGGGTGGTGTTGGCGGGTGAACTATCTGGTTTGACCGGATAGTTCCCCCATCGAGCAAGTACGGCGCGGACGAAGTGCTCAGCCATGTCGCCCAGGGTTTGGCAATCGTGAACTAGCATCACCTCGGTGTAGACGGCAACGGCTTCGCCTTGTGTCGGCCCCACCGGTTCGGGCTGGGCTAGGGCGGCGCGGGCGCGGCGCCGAAGCAGTCCGCCATCCATCTCTGGGTCACGCATGGCTAGCCCGTCGAGCAGGCTTAGCAGCTCAGCGCACAGGGCTTTGTAGTCGGTGCTCATTGGTTGGCCTCCCGCTCAAGGCGCGTGGCCCAACTCAGGCCAAACGGCTCCTTGCTCAACCACGCCGCCACCTCAAGGATCGCGGCGCGGGCTTCGGTACGCCACCCTTCGTGAGTGTTTGGGGCGTCGTAAATCGCCTTGGACACCCGATCTATCAACGAATCGGCGGGGGAGCTGGGCATCACGATTGGATCTCCGTCGTCGGCGTCCAGTGCAATCAACCTGTCGAGCTTGTCCTGGGGTGGTTTCTGCGCAGCCTCCAGGGCCTCGATGCGGGCGCGTATTGCGTGCATTGATGCGCGGACTGCAGACCAGCAGTTCGCATCCTCTTTATAGCAAGCCTCCAACGCCTCGATGCGGGCGCGGAGTTCAAGGATGCAGGAGTAGGATTCGCAGCCGTCGGCGCACTGCTCAATGGAATCCCACTGCTCGGGCGTGGCGCGGTAGTCGGTGCTCATGCCCCCACCTCCACCACCATCCGCCGCAGAGCGGTCAGCACGATGGCGTTGATGCCACCGCGGCTGAGCTGATCGAGCTGGTGGTCAATCAGCATCACCACGCGATCACGCTCAGCAGCGCCGCCCTGCTGCCAGGCGGCCTGCACGGCGGCCGTTGCGGTGAGTTCTTCGGCAGCCTGCGCTACGGCCTGCTCACGGGCTTCTAGATCGGCCAGCAGATCGTCCAGCTGCTGGCGGGTGCGGGTTAGGGCGTCCATTAGAAAGGAATTTGTTCGTCAGACAGGTCGAACGTGGAGCCCCAGACCGGCGCGGCTGGTGCTGCTGGCTTGGCTGGTGCAGGTGCTGCCGGTGCTGCCTGCCGTGGCTGGCCGGCTAGTGCCCACTGCTCAACCAAGATCACCAAGCCGCTGCGCTGCTCGCCGGTAGTGCGGTCGTTCCAAGCCTCGGACTTCACCCGGCCGGTCACGTCCACTAGATCGCCCTTACGGGTGGCATCGGTGAAGGCCTGGGCTTTGTCGCCCCATATCTCCAGCTTGAAGCCGTCAGGCTCCTGGCCGTCGTCACGCTTGGCGCCGGGTTTGTTGATCAGGATGCGGGCATTGCAGACGCAGTTGCCGGAATCAAACGAGCGCAGTTCAGGATCGCGGACCATGCGGCCAATGAAGCGGTGCTGGCTGGAGCGCAGCACTTGAGCAATGAGGTCTGACATTTGAAGGGTTGTGGTTTCGGAAGTGAATCGCCGCAGGTCACGCAGACCAGGCGGCAGGTAGATCGTCGGGGTCTTCGGTGGGTTCGGGTTCGCCGTTGCAGCGAACCACCGTTTCGGGGCTGACGCCGCCCTTAGCTAACCGCTGCAGGATGGGCACCGGCAGCTGGTCGAGCGTCTGCGCAGCGCCTTGGCTCAGCTCATCGACAAGGGCGATCAGGCCATCGTCAGAGAGCCCAGCATCACCACAGGCTGCGTAGGCCTTAGCGATCAGCTCAGCGTCTGGCACCAGCCGCGCTGCTGGGGCAGGCTCCGTCACCGTGACCGGCACCACGTCATGACTGCCGAGTTCTTCGGGTGTGTAGGCCGGATGGCCGCCCAACGCATCGGGGCAGTGGGTGCGCATCCCGGCGGTGAGCGCACGGGAGAACAGCATGGCTTCGGGATAGCTGCGCCAGGTGGGATTCTTGAGCAGGCCAGCACGCTCAGCCATCTCAATAGTGAACAGCTCTTCGCCGAGCACCTCACCACGGGAGAGAAACTTGATGCGGCACGCCGTAGCGGTTTTCTCCAGCACCCGGTAGTCGTAGTCAGGGTGGCGGCGCACGGCCTGGGCCAGCAGGTTGGCGCTGAACGCTGGCTTGCCGTTGATGATGTGAATCCCTGTTGCCGAGGCGAAAGGACTGAAAGCGGCCTCCATCCCGGCCATCAGTCGAATGGCGCACTCTGCCACCTGGGTCTCCTGATTGCCGGCGCGGCCGAACAATCCGCTGGCAGCAAACACCCGGGCCAGGCGGACTAGATCGTCAACGGAGCTGACCTGAAGGCTGAGCGTGCTGGAGCCTGGCGCAGTGAGCGCTGAGCTGTTTTGAATTGCCATGGCGGTGAGCGGGTGGTGCTCACATCATAGGGTAATGATTCCGCTTTTGCACCCCTTAGGTGGAATCGCCCAGCACCATTCGCGCATCCTCAACGCTGCGCACAATCCCTGCGCAACCGCCAACGGCGTTGATGTGATCAATGAACTGGGTCTGCTGCGCAGTCGGCCGGCCGGTGGCTGATTTCACCTCCAGCGCCACGAACTGGGCCACCCGATTGACCACCCGGTAACCAATCAGATCGGAGCTACCAACGCACAGGCCAGCATGGAGCGGGCGGCCCTGGCGGATCACTACATCGCCTGGCCTGATGGAGTGGGCGACGGCCTGCAGGTTTCCCGGCGTGACCTTGGTGGCTTGGCCTGCCCAGCCCGTGCCGACGTTGTTGCGCCACAGCCTGACCGGGCCGGAGCCGCAGGCCAGCAGGATGCGCTGTTGGGTGATGTGTTCGCTCATGCCAGCAGTCAACCGAGCACCGGCCCAGCACCACGCAACGCCTCAAACGTCATGCTTAACGCTGTCAGCTGCCGGCGCTGACGAATCGCCAAGCTGACCGCTGCCTGGCTGACGTGGAGCTCCCGGGCCGCGGCGCCACAGCTGGGCCAGATCTGCCCGGTCTCAATGCACCGCACCCGCCAGTCGCCCATCGGCCGCGGGTGAGCAGCGGCGATGGCATCGGCCAGGTCACGATCCTCAAGCAGCGCAAACAGAGCGTCCGAGCTGAATCCACCCAGCACGCGAGGCATGGCCCGAGCCAGCCGGCGCCAGGATCTGCGGTTGATGTAGCGCGTGCCGCCAGTCCATTGCGGGTCAAGAATCGCGGCGACGGCCTTACGCCTCAGCCAAGCATCGACGCGAGTGCCGGGGCACCCCAGCAGCTCGCCTGCGCCGTAGGTGGTAGTCCATTCACCAACGCGAGCGCGGCAGTACTGCCTGGAGCGGCGCATCCGCATCACGATGGCTTTATCTGTTCTGGGTGGCCAGCCTTCGTGGGTGGCCTTGCAGTGCATGGAGCGCAGCAGGGTGGGGAATGGCACGTCGCCCGCGAGGCTCTCTAGGTGGTCGATCTCGGGCTGGGTCCAGCGTGGGGGGTGGGTCACGCCACCAGCTCCCGAACCCTGGCCTTCCCGCTGCGCAGGCTGCGGGCTGCCATGACGTGCCGTGCCCAGCCGGCGGGGTTCTTCATGTTCCGGCGGCGGCCGATGGCGATGAGTTCGTCGAGGGTGTTGGCCTGGGCCTGCTCGCGCTTCCTATCTACCTGCTGCACTTCCTCAAGCTCACCGTCCACCGTCTGCAGCTCCCGGCGCTCAGCCACAAACTCATGGCCGCAGTCGGGGCAGAGCTGTTTGGCGCTGGGCATACAGCTGAAACAGGCAGGGCAGACCTTCACTGATGGCGCCTTCTCCCGGTCTCGCTTTGGCGTGCCGTCGAGCGTCCATTCCCGCTCCTCCAGGTGGTGTCCCAGCCGGAGCACGTTCCCGACGTGATCCAAGATCACTGCGGTCTTCCCAGGCTGTGGCCTCAGGCACCGGCCGATCATCTGCAAGTGCAGGCTCACCGATTGCGTGGGCCTGAGCAGGATGCAGCCGGCCACGCTGGGCACGTCCACACCCTCGCCAATCAACGCGCAGCTGGTAAGCACCTTCAGGCGGCCGGTGCCCAGGTCGCCCAGCAACCGCTCACGGGTCTGGCCGTCCATGGTGCCGTCGATACTGGCCGCGGCCACGCCATTGCGCTGGAACAGATCCGCCACCGCTTCGGCGTGCGCAATCGAGCAGCAGAACGCAATCGCGGTCTGGCCGTCCAGATAGCGGCGGTAGTGCGCCAGACAGTCGCCCATGGCCTGCCCGGCCTGCAGCATCTGGCCGGCTTGATTCATATCAAAGTCGCCCATGCGCTTCCGCAAGCCCACCATTGAAGGGCCTGGTGGTGCCAGCACTCGTGCTGATGCCAGGAATCCCTGCTCGGTCAGCTCGGCCGGCGTTGGCCCCATCACCATCGCCTGATACCACTCATTCAGGCCGCGGCCATCGCTGCGGATCGGCGTGGCGGTGACACCCAGCACCCTGGCGCTGGCGCAATGGCTGAGCACTTTGGCCCAGGTGCCGGCGTTGCTGTGGTGCGCCTCATCCACCACCAGCAGCTGGAAGTAATCCGCTGGTATCCGGTGCAGCCGCCGGGCCAAGGTCTGCACGCTGGCGACCTGCACCGGCTGGCTCAGGTCCATCGACCGGCCAGCAGCAATCAGGCCATGGCGTACACCCAGGGCCTGAAGGCTGTCGCTCGCCTGTCGCAGCAGTTCCTGCCGATGCACCAGCACGCAGATCCTGCTGCCCTTGGCCGCGGCCTGCTCGGCGATGTGGCTGAAGACCACGGTTTTGCCGCCGCCGGTGGGAAGGACGAACAGCACTGATCGGTGGCGTTGGCGATAGGCCTGGCGGATTTCGGCGATGGCCTGGTGTTGGTAGGGGCGGAGGGTGAGGGTCACACCGGCACCTCCTGAGGCAGCTGCATCCCAGGCCATTGCCCACTGATCTGCCCGAGCAAGTTGGTCTTTAGCCAGACCTTGCAGCCATCCCGGCGAGCAGTTTGCACTAGGTCAGCCACCCACTCAAACGGCGGGGAGAACGAACTGTTCTGGCCGATGTTCTCCGACTGAGCACCAATCACGATCATGTCAATCCCCTCCAAGGTGGAGAACTTGATCGGTTCCAGCAGCGGCTCCAATGACAGCCACTTCACCTTCACCCCAGACACCTTCCGCATGGCTGCCAGGGTTGGCTCCGCTCGGTGCTGCTCATCCACCGATGCGCCGATCCATCCGCTGGCCGGCAGTTGCAGCCGGTCGTACCGCTGCGGAAACTTCGTCAGGTAGAGGTACTCCCACTGCGGGTTTGCCACTGTGGAAGCCACCACCTGATCGATCCATTCCTGAGGCACCCAAGCGCCAAATAGGTCGGCCATGGAGCAGACGAACACGCGGCCATGCGCCGGATCTGCAGCTGCTCGGCCGGGCACCGGGGTGTTGGCTGGCGCCTCCAGCCGTTCGTGGTGAAACAGTGGCGTGAACCCGGCCGGGTAGTAAGCAGCCATGTCGCGGCTGGTGGCGATGGCGCGGGCGTAGCAGTAGTCGCAGCCGTGGTTGCAGCCAGTGACCGGGTTCCAACTCCACATGGCCCAGCCAATCTCCGTGCCCTTCTGCTGGTTGAAGGTGGCCTTCCCCTTCGGCTTCGGGTACTCGTAGGGATTGCCCTTGTGGTCGAGAAGGGTGATCGCCTGCTTTTCATCCACCTTCGGAGTCTCAGGCGTCGGGCGGCTGGCTGCGACCTGCCGTTCACGCTGCTGTGCCTCGCGGTGGGCCCGGTCTAGGGCCATGGTCCCGGCCTGCACCTGGGGGAGAAGATCGGGGGCCACCTTCTGGACGCGTGCGGCCTGCTCCACAGCACGTGGACTGGCTCCAACGGCCTTAGCGGCCTGGGCGGCGACCTTGCGCTGCTCAGATGCAGCCTGCTTTGCCGACTGATCAATCAGAGCAGGGGCGGGTGCGGCAGTGGGAGGCAATGAAAGGCCGCGCAGATCTGCGCTGGCTTTCGGTGCAGGCCGGCCAGGCGCAGCAGATCTGCCCGCTTCGGCCATGCGCTCCTTTGCCGCCGGCTGCAGCAGCTCGCGGACCTTCAACGCCACCACAGCACGTTGGCCTGGGTTCAAGTGCCGCCGGTGCAGGTTGGCGCTGATGCTGAACTGCACCGGATCAGTGCCCAGGTACTCATCGATCAGCACCTCCTGATTCGTCTCGTAGCAGGCCATCAGCCTGTTGCGACCGTCCAGCAGAGTGCCATCAGTCCAGATCGTGATTGGCTGCGCCAGGCCGCGTTCCTTTACATCAGCGCAGAGATCGCGGAACTCGTCACCCTCCACCATCGGGAACAGATCGGCCGCCGGGTGGATGCCCTTGATCTCTGGGTAATGGCGCAGAACTTCAGACCAATCCATCACAGCTCCACCCCACGGGCGAACTCATCCTTGGTCAGAAACAAAAACCGCTCCAGCTGATAGAAGCCGCCTGGATCATCTTTGCGCCAGACCACCTGGGGCGGTGCTGTGATGCGCTTCTCCAGTTTCTTCGCAGCCCTTATGCACTCTTGGGTGATTTGCTCCCTCCATTTGGTTGGCCCAGTGATCAAGTAGGCCCATTGATCAGCGCCACCAATAGAGAACAGGCAGGCGTCATGCCATGTCTGAAGTAGTGATTCGCAAAGCACTTCAACACGCAGAAACCACTCACGCCGCTTTTCTTCGTCGATCCGCTTTAGCCCGCCGACGTTGCAGCCCAAGGTTGAAAGAGACGTGGTGAACTTTGGGCATGACTGCATGAACTCACCAGTAAGGCACCAGTCCTCGACGTGGTTTGGATCGTTGTAGATAAAGCAGGTTGCACGCCGGTGAATACCAGGCGGCTTGAGATCCGAAGCGTTCTGATGGCGATACTCGACAAGTCCTTGTCCTGAGCCCTTGAAGTGGATGCCAGGCGCTTTGGTCTGCCATTCGGCAGCCGAAAGCCACTCAGATGTGTTCCGCAACAGCGCGGCATGAGTCGATGCTTGCTTCTCACAGGCAATCATCTGAACCGGAGTGGTGGATCGCTGCAGCAGCCAGTCCATGTGCTTTAAGAAGATCCCTGGCGAGCAACCTTCGGTGAAAGGCCGCTGCCTTTCGGAAAACAAGTCCTCTTGAGTTCCGGAGACAAACGGCACGCCATCACCGGCGGTGAGGTCGTACAGAAGCGCCTCTCTAACGGGAAGGATTCGGCGGCTCACGACTCCAACTTCTCGGCCCAGCAGGCTGTTGAGCAGGTAGTGCTTGCACGGGGTCACCCCGGATTTTCCGGTTGACGGCCTTCGGGCTTGCTGAACTGAAGCGGCCATGGACGCGGGCTTGCGGTGGTTCCCGAGCATCCTACCCCTTTGGTTTCATATCCGCACCCCCTATAGTGGAGATTCACACCCACGAGATCCATGCCCAGCTGGCCAGCCAAGGAAGGTCAAACCGCTATCACGCTTGAACTCAGGACTGAGCTGGTTGAGCACCTCGACACCCAAGCCCGATACCTCGGCCAATCCCGCGCCGCATACCTGCGTGGCCTGGTGATCAAGGACATGGACCGCCAAGGCCCTGGCCGCGTGGCGACGGCCTAACTCATGCCCACGCTCCTAGAACAGCTCCAGGAGCTTCCGCTCTCCTGGGGTCTTGTTGCGGTCGATGGCGCTAAGCGTCCCTACCAGGCCAACTGGCAGGCCAACCCACTCACCAAGGAGCAGGCCGCAGCCGAGATCACAGCTGGCCGGGCCAAGGCCATTGGCGTGATCGCAGGGCCTGTGTCGGATGGGCTGCTGTTTCTGGATCACGACGGCATCAGCGCCACAGAACAGCTGGAGAAGCTCGGCATACCACCGCGCAGCCTTCCGAAAACTGCAATCTGCACCTCAGGCCGTGATGGGCGTTTCCAAGCCCTGTTCACCGTCCCTGAGCGCTACTGGGACAGGATGCGCAATCGCCGTGTCTTTGATACCGGCAAGGTTGACGCTGACGGCAAAGCCGAAAATCTCGACCTCAGGTGGAATCGCCATCAGTCGGTAGTCATCGGCGCGCACCCGATCACCGGCGCATATCGCTGGATCAAAAACCGATCACCCGCAGAGGCTGGCATTGCCGAAGCGCCTGAAGCATTGATCCAACTTCTGATCAATGACCCTCAGACCGCATCAATACCGCTCCTGACCCAGGCCACGGCGGCCATGCCTGACACACTGCCGCTGCTGGAGTTCATCACCCGCGACTCGCGCGCACTGGTTGAAACCGGCGGCACTCCCGGCCAGTGGAATGATGATCAGCTGAAACTCGCCCTTGACCTACAAGGCACAGAGGACTGGATCATTGCCCAAGGCCATCGGCCAGATATCTCGGCTCGCGATGCCTTTGAGCAGCACATCAACGCCGCACGCGGCAAGGCGCCGGACTTCGATGCAGGAAGGGCACGCAAACGATTTGATGGCGCCGCAGCCCACAACCCAAAGCCGGCCACACCCGCCGACAAACTTGAAACCCGGCTGAAATACCACACCCGCACCGAGCGGCCAGTACTTGCCAAACGGCCTACACCAGCATCTGCGGCGGCCCGTGACGACGATGCAGCACCGATGCTCAGCAAACCAACCAAGCTGGAAGCCGGCGAGCTGCTGGCCAGGCTGCGCAAGCAAGCCGGCGACACTCGCATCAGATACAACCGCTTCAGCCAGCAGATTGAAATGGATGGCGCCGTCATTGAAGGCGTTGAGCGCTTCTACCTCTCACTGGCTGAGCAGGGCTACAAGGTCTCCAAAGAACTTGCCGTTGACTGCCTGATTCAAGTCGCACACGAAAACCCATACGATCCCGTCCGCCTCTACCTTGAGCACGTTGCCGCCACCGTCAAGCCGGCCTACATCGATGGGCTGGCCACTGCATACCTCAGGCCCGAAGACGCCGCACTCAACCAAGCCACCATCTACGACCACATGATCCGCTGCACCCTCATCGGTGCAGTGCGCCGGGCCTTTGAGCCTGGCTGTAAGCACGACACAGCCTGCGTGCTCATGGGTGATCAGGGCGCCCGCAAATCCTCGTTCTGGGAGTGCCTAGGTGGCAAGTTCTTCTCCGATGCGCTCGGCGACATCAGCAGCAAAGACGACCTCATGGTGCTCCACCGCTCCTGGATCATGGAGTGGGCTGAGATCGATCACATCATGGGACGCAAACAGGCCGGCCAGGTCAAGGCCTTCTTATCCCAGGCGACTGATCTATTCCGCGTGCCCTATGGCAAGGCCACTGAGGCGTTCCCACGTCGCGGCATCATCGTTGGCAGCACCAACCGATCGACCGGCTTTCTGATTGACGACACCGGCAACCGCCGCTTCTGGGTGATCCCGACCACCTGCACGGAGTCCAACCCAATCGACACACCAACCCTCATGGCTGAGCGCGATGCCATTTGGTCCGCTGCTGTTCATGCCTACCGCAACGGAGAACGGAACTACCTGCCGGCTGATCTGGCCAACATCGTGAGCCAAGAGAATGAGTCCTACCAGGTGGAGAATCCATGGAAAGCGCCTATTGCTGATTGGCTCAACGCGGCAAGCAATCAAGGCGTTGAGCTGACCTCTGAAATCATTCTGAGCAAAGCCATCGTCAAGCCCATTGAGAGGCAGACCAAGGTCGATCAGATGCAGGTGGCCGCGATCATGCGCGACATGGGTTACGGCAAGGTCAGGCGCGCCATTGGCGGCCAGCAGCGCTGGGTATTCATCAAAGGCTGAGGCCTTGCCAACCTGCCCGTTGATGGTTGGCAAGTTGCCAACCTGTTTTTTTGTCTTGCAATGAGACTAATCCGAGAAGCATGAGATTTGCTAACCTTGCTGACCTAGGTTGGCAACCCCAAACCCGCTGCGCTGCAAGGCGTCTTCTAACCTTGCTAACCTTGCTAACCTATTAGAAAGAGTAGTAAGGATAGAGGGGTAGAAGGGGGTATATGGCGTTTTCCTGCCTCCTAAGGAAAGGTTGGCAAGGTTGGCAAGGTCAGCAACCCCACCGCCCCCATCCCCAGACTGAACCAGCCACCGCTGGGCCGTGAAAAAAGCCTCAACTATCTCCACGCTGCTCGACACCAGCACCCCATGGCTGACCTGGTGGCAGGAACTGATCCTGAACTGGGCGGCCAGCTGGGAGACGATCGAGACGCTGCACTGCACCAGCGCCAAGACCGACGACTGCCTGACCTGGGACGTGCCAAGCGACCTGGAGCTGGCCAGGCTTGACCTGGAGGAGTTGCTGGATGTCGAGCTGAAATGATCCGCCTATCCATTGACGACGCAGGCATCGACAAGGCCAAGCTCTTTGTTGCCACCATCAAGAACCAGCTGCCCTATGCCACGTCTGTAGCCATCAACAACGTGGCGTTCAACATGCGCAAAGACCTGGGACAGCAAACCACCAAGTCATTCGTCAATCCCACCAAGTACACCCAGAGCGCCTTCCGCTACACCAAATCCACCAAGGCCAGCCTTGAGGCCACCGTATTCGCTGACCCCACCCGGCGGTTCTTCCCCACCCAGATCCAGGGCGGCGACCGCCGGGCTAAGCCTTACGAGGGCTTCCTGCGTGGCCTAGGCAATGGCGCCATCCCATCCAGCGGACGCCTGCTGCCAACGTCCACCATCCTCAATGCAGCAGGCAACCCAAAGAAAAACATCTTTGGCACCATCGCCAGCAAGCTCAGCACCACTGATCCAGGTGGTGTGTTCATCGGTACGCCCAAGGGTGGAGGCCGCGGCCCTGGTGTCTATCGCAGGTCGAGAGGGCAGCTCTATGCCTACTTCGTTCACGTTGATCGAGTCAGCTATCAACCGCGCTTCCCGATGGAGCGGGTTGGCATGGCTACGGCGAAGAGATTGTTCCCGACCGAGTTGAACAAAGCACTTGAGCGCGCAATCAACTCGGCGCAATAACCCCCCGGCTTCAGGGTCCTCCGTCACGCCTCAGTTATGGGTGATCCTGCGGCCCGCGCTTTCGCTAGCGGGAGCCCCAAGAACCGTTTAAGCTCAGATCGCAGTCCCTGACTACAAAAACCCCTTCCCCGGTTGCGCCTTTAACCGCTCCGTACGCTGATGTTAAGCGTTTAAGAGTTTGTTTAAGTGCTGATCGGCTTCAGCGATTTCGCCAGGCTGAAAAAAGTTTCAGCTGCAGCCGTGACGGCTGCGTGCAAGTCGCGGATTAAGGAAGCAATTGTCGAGCACAACGGCAAGCGGATGCTTGACCGCGACAAGGCGCTGGAATTGTGGGACCGCAACACCAAGCGCAACGGGTCTGAGCGGGTGTCTGCAGGCGCCAAAAATCGTGACCGCCGAGAGCTGGAGCCTGATGTTGCTGGTGCGCCGCCACCGCCGCCAGTGCATGTGCCCGACGCCACCGGCGACCAGCTCAAGAGCCTGATCATGGGGCTACCAGAAGATCAGATCCCAGGCCTTGACGTAAGCCGCGAGCGTAAGGAGCACTACAACGCCGAGCTGGCCCGGCTGCAAGCGTTGAAGGAACGCGAAGACCTGGTGACCACCGCCGACGTGAAGCGCATGGCCAGCACGCTGGGCCGGCAGATCCGCGACAACATCCTGGCGATTCCAAATCGCGTGGCTCCGTTGCTGGCCGCAGCGCGAGACAGCGCCGAGGTGCATCGACTGCTGAGCGAAGAACTATCCACAGCGCTGCGGGTGTTGTCCAATGGCTGACGGCTCGCTGCTGTACCGGGAGTCTCTGCTGGCTGCGCTGGCGCCACCATCGGCAACGACGGTGAGCGAGTGGGCGGACCAGCATCGAATCCTGAGCGGCAAGGGAGCTGCGGAGAAAGGCCCCTGGCGCACGGAGCGCACGCCGTACCTGCGCGAGCCGATGGACTGCCTCAGCCCAAGCAGCTCAACGCGCCGCGTGGTGCTGATGTTCGGCAGCCAGATGGGCAAGACCGAGGTGATCTTGAACTGGCTGGGTTCAATCATCGACCTATGGCCTGGGCCGACGCTGCTGGTGCAGCCAACGCTCGACATGGCCAAGCGCCTCAACCGCCAGCGGCTAGATCCGTTGCTCCGCGAGACACCGCAGCTGGTAGAGAAGATGGCACCGGCGCGCAGCCGCGACTCAGGAAACACGATGTTCCTGAAGGAATTCGACGGCGGCCTGTTTGTGCTGACCGGCGCCAACAGCGGCAGCGGTCTGCAGTCGATGCCAGCCGCCTACCTAGCGGCCGATGAGGTGTCGAGCTATCCGATGGAAGCCGACGACAAAGGCGACCCACTGGAGAACGCCGAAGCGCGCACCAGTACGTTCCCCATGGGCAAGGTGCTGATCACCAGCACACCCGGCACACGCGGCGCCTGCCGCATTACGCAGGAGTTTGAGAGCAGGTCCGATCGGCGCCTGTATCACGCATGGATGCCCTGCTGCGGCGCCAACGAGGTGATCCGCTGGCGCGAGCATATGGTATGGGATAAGTCAGATGGTGATGTGTTCTGCCAGTGCCCGGCGTGCGGCGAGCGAGTGGCTCAGTACCACAAGCAGCAGATGCTGAGCAAAGCGATTTGGACACCTACCGCCAAGGGCGATGGCATGACCGCAGGCTTTCACCTGCCTGGATGGTATGCGCCACTGGGCTGGACCAGCTGGGAGCAGATCCGTGATGAGTTCCTGCGCGCCAAGGCTGATCCGCTGCTGCTGAAGGGCTGGGTCAATAAGCGCGCCGCTGATGCCTGGGAAGACGAGAGCCTGGCCAAGGTCAGCGCTGATGGCCTGATGGCACGGGTGGGCGGCTACGACCACGGCAGCTGCCCGGCTGGTGTGCTGGCGGTGGTGATGGCTGTGGACGTGCAGGACACCTGGCTAGAGGTGAGCGTGTGGGGTTACGGCCGCGGCGATGAAGCCTGGCGGATCTGGCACCAGAAGATTGACGGCGATCCTGGGCAGGATCACGTCTGGCAGCAAGTGACCACGATCCGCGAGATTGCCTGGCCGCATGAAGCCAGCGGCACGATGAAGGTAATCCGTTGCGCAGTGGATACCGGCGGCCACTACACCGGCGAAGCGTATGAATACTGCCGCCGGTACGCAAAGGATGGCGTCACTGCAATCAAAGGATCAAGCCAGCGCAACACCGCAGTGCTGGGCAAGGGCACAAAGCAGGACGTGAACTACAAGGGCAAGATCATCAAAAACGGCGTGACGCTCTACATGGTTGGCACCCATGCAATCAAGCGGACGATCTACAGCCGGCTCAAGATTGAAGAGCACGGGCCAGGATTCATTCACTTTGACAACGCCACCACCGATGGCTACTTGCAGGGCCTGACCTGCGAGCGACTGCAGCCGCGCTACGTCAAAGGGTTTCAAGTGCTGGAGTGGGTCAAGCCAAGCGGCGCTCGCAATGAACCGCTCGACCTGAAGGTGTACTGCCTGGCAATGCTGGAACTGCTCAAGCGCCGCTACAACCGCGCCACGATGTGGGACCAGCTTGAGGCCGGCCTAACCAAGGCCGCACCCGAGACCACCAGGCGCCGCACTTCTCCTGCATCACGCCCAGGCGGATTTGTTTCTGGCTGGTGATCCATAGCCTGAGGCCATGACAGTTCCCGCCACCATTCGGGCCGGCACGACCGTGGGGTGGGTGGAGCCGCCGGCTGTGGATCTTGACGGCAACGCAGCTACATCGACTAGCTGGACGCTGATCTCCTACCTGCGCACAAACACTGCCAGCGAAGGTGCTGCAGTTACCGGCACGGCCCGGGCTGATGGCGGCTGGGATATGGCGATCACCGCCACCACATCCAGCGCATTTGACGCCGGCACTTGGTACTGGGAGACCCGAATCACCAGCGGCGCCACGGTGCTCACAGTTGAATCTGGCACTACGCAAGTGCTGCCGGGTCTGAACTACACCGGCACTCCTGCCGCGTTTAACGGCCAAAGCCAAGCCGAGCAAGACCTAGCAGCGGTGCAGGCCGCTATCCGCTCCATCGTCAGCAAGGGCGCCAAGAGTTACACGATCGGTAGCAGGAAGTTTGACGCCGCTGACCTAGCCCAGCTGATGCAACGGGAATCACAGCTGAAGGCGATCGTCGCCCGCGAGCGTGCCGCCGAGAAAGTGGCCGCCGGCCTGGGTGATCCGCGCAGCCTGTACGTGAGGTTTGGAAGATGAGCAAGCGCAAGAAGTCACAGCAGGCCCCGGCCGCACCACGCCGCCGCGCCTACGAGGGCGCCATGGTCTCGCGGCTGACCGCTGACTGGGTAACCAGTTCGACATCAGCAGACGCTGAGATTGATGGCAGCTTGGTTCGGCTGCGCAATCGGGCGCGGCAACTCGTCAGAGATAACGGCTACGCCCAGCAGGCGCTGCGCTGCATTGTCTCCAACGTGATTGGAACCGGCGTCAGGATGCAGGCCCAGGTGCCGGCGACGGCCAACGGCGGCAGGCCAGACACCGCAATCAACGACGCCATTGAACGGCAGTGGGCACACTGGTGCCACGCCGACACCTGCCACGCTGCCGGCCAGTTGAGCCTGCAGGAGATAGCCCGGCTGGCATGGCGCGCCATGGCTGAATCTGGTGAGGCGTTTATCCGACTGGTGCCTGAAGCCATGGGCGCCGGCATTGTGCCGCTGGCTTTGGAGATCCTTGAGGCCGATTTGGTCGATGAGGGTAAAACATCTGGGCCGGAAGCTGATGGCGGTGAGTGGCGCATGGGCGTGCGCGTCAACCGCTGGGGCCGGCCTACTGCCTACCGCTTCAGGACACGGCACCCGGGCGACGTGTCGGGATCAGTGGGTTATTCAGTGGTCGATGTGCCGGCTGATCAGGTAATTCATCTGCGCCGCATTGAGCGCCCCGGCCAGACCCGAGGCGTGCCATGGTTTGCTGCAGCAATCAAGGGCCTGCATCACCTAGCCGGATACCAAGAAGCCGAGGTAGTGCGAGCGCGCGCTGCCAGCAGCCTGATGGGATTTATCACCAGCCCCGAAGGCGAGCTGATTGGTGATGACGTTTACGACGCCGAGCGCGTCAGCAACTTTGAGCCTGGGGTTTTCAAATACCTAGCACCTGGTGAATCGGTCAGCGTGCCTCAACTCGACGCGCCTGACGGGCAGTTTGAACCATTCCTGCGGGCCATGCTGCGCGGCGTTGCGGCATCAACCGGCTGCAGCTTTGAGCAGGTCAGCAATGACTACAGCCAGAGCAACTACAGCTCAAATCGAATGAGCCGCCAGGATTCGATTGAGATGTGGAAGGGTGAGCAGCAATACGCCATTGAGCACTTCTATCGACCGATCTTCCAAAGGTGGATGGATGCAGCTGTTGGCGTTGGCGATCTGTCGCTGCCCAACTACGACACCCTGCGCGACCGCTATCAAGCGGTTCGCTGGTATCCGAGAGCCTGGGGTTTCCTTGATCCAAAGGTAGAGATCGGCGCTTACAAGGATGCTGTCCGCTGCGGCTTTATGACCCAGGCGCAGGTTGTAGCTGAGCAGGGCGGCGACCTGGCCGAGCTGATGCGCGACCTGGCGGCAGAGCGAGAGATGGCCCAGGAGCTGGGCCTGACCCTTGATATCGACGCTGGCAAGGTCTCAGGCGCAGGGCTGACGCAGGCCCGACCAGTGGGATCAATTATCCCGCAAGACCCCTACGCGCCAGATAACACGGCAGCCGATGCCAGCAGCGATCAACCAGACGAGCCTGACGACGACGACCTGGAGGACTTGAGCTGATGGCCAACGTCAGCGGGACAGAGATCAACCTGATGCCGACCGCCGGGATGCGCGCCGAGGCTGAGCGCTACCGCGCATGGAAGGCTGATGGCGAGCCTGGCGGCACCGACGTGGCAGCCGCTAGGGCCAGCCAGATATTGAGCGGCGATGAGCTGAGCCCGGACACGGTGATCACCATGCGAGCCTGGTTTGCACGGCATGAAGTTGATAAGCAGGGCGAGGGATTCAGCCCCAGCGAAGACGGCTATCCCAGCCCCGGCCGCGTGGCATGGGCGGCATGGGGCGGTGACCCTGGCCAGACCTGGAGCAACAGCAAAGGCGCCGCAATTGAGAACGCCAGAGAGGACCGAGCCGTAGTGCATAGCCTGATGCCAGATACAGCCGCGCCGATGGAACAACGCGACCTAAACGGTGAGCCGCTCCGCCGCAGTGCGGTGGTGGCGAACTGGCAGCGCGCCAACGACGATCCTGAGGTAATCGAGTTCAGCTTTTCTTCAGAGGAGCCGGTCGAGCGTTACTTCGGAATGGAAGTGCTCAGTCATAAGGCTGGCGCCATGAATATGGCCCGGCTTAATTCTGGCGCAGCGCCATGGCTTTGGAACCACAACCCCGATGTGGTTCTTGGCGGAGTCGAGAAGGCTTGGCAAGGCAATGACGGGCGCGGCTATGCACGCACCCGCTGGAGCCCCAACACCAGGGCGGAAGGCTCCGAGGAGTGGAAGGTCAGGCAGAACTGGGAGGCGGGAATTATCCGCAACGTCTCTTTCATGTACTCCATCGACGCGCCACTTGATCTCAAGTCGCGTGAGGGTGTGGCGCTGGTAACAGCGTTCACCCCGATGGAGGTCTCCACCGTCTCCATTCCAGCCGACGCCACCGTTGGCCAAGGCCGAGCAATCGGCGAAACCGCGGCCCCGGCCGCAGACCAAACCCAACCCCCGATCGAATCCATGGAACCGACCATCGACATCGAGGCGGTGAAGGCTCAGGCTGCGGCCGATGAGCGTTCACGCGTCTCCAGCATCACCGGCCTTTGCCGCACCCACGCCGCTGACGATCTGGCCCAAGGCCTGATTGAACGTGGCGCTACTGAATCTGATGCCATGAAGGAAGTGCTCGCCGCCATCGGCAAGCGCGCCAGCCAGCCTGCCGTCCCCAAGGCTGCTCAGCCCATCGCCTCCGGTGGTTCGGCTGACATTGGCCTGAGCGATAAGGAAGCCCGCTCCTACAGCTTCCTGCGCGCCATCCGTGCTCAGGCGTTCCCCAACGATCGCTCTGCTTACGAGGCCGCCGGCTTTGAGCGTGAGGTTTCCGCTGCTGTTGAGCAGCAAATGGGCGTCAGCGCTCGCGGCTACCTGATTAGCAATGAGGTGCTCCAGCGTGATCTGACCGTCGGCACTGCTTCTGCAGCTGGCGATCTGGTCTACACCGATGCACGGCCTGGTTCGTTTATCGAGTTGCTGCGCAATCGCTTGGCGCTGAACACTCTTGGCGTCACAATGCTGACTGGCCTTAATGGTCCGGTTGCCATCCCCCGCCAAACCGGCGCTCCTACTGCCTACTGGGTGGCTGAGAAGGGCACGCTCACCGAGAGCAACCCCACAGTTGACCAGGTGAACATGACGCCAAAAACGCTTGGCGCCTACACCGAGTTCAGCCGCCGCCTGCTGCTCCAGTCGTCCATCGACGTGGAGACCATGGTCCGCAATGAACTGGCCACCGTGATCGCGCTTGAGATCGACCGCGCTGCGCTCTACGGCCTGGGCAACACCAACCAGCCCCAAGGCCTGAAGCTGACCACCGGCATCAACACCGAGGACTTCGCCGCCAACGCTCCGACTTACGCGGAGCTGGTGAGCATGGAGACCAAGATCAACGCCGACAACGCCGACATCGGCGCCATGTCCTACGTCACCAACTCAACCATCTACGGCGGATTCAAAACCACCGAGAAGGCCAGCAGCACCGCTCAGTTCGTCCTTGAGCCTGGCGGCACGGTGAACGGTTATGGCGTGGTTCGCTCCAACCAGGTCGCCACTGGCGATGTGTTCTTCGGAGTTTGGAACCAGATGCTGATGGGCATGTGGGGCGCTCTGGATCTGCAAGTCAACCCCTACGCGCTGGATACCTCCGGCGGCGTGCGGGTAACTGCACTCCAGGACGTTGACGTAGCTGTGCGCCACCCCGAGGCGTTCACCCGCGGCAACAACACCCTTTGATCTGAGACATAACGATGCTGATTGAGATCCTCCGCCAAACATCTATCAAAGGCATCCCCGCAAGGGTTGGTGAATTGATTGATGTATCTGATGCTGATGGCCGCTACCTAGTGGGTAACGGCAAAGCAAAGGAGGCGGAGACTCAATTGGCTCAACCTGAGGCGCGGAAGCCTCGCCCCCGCAAATCTACCCCCGCCTGATCAATGGCCATCTTTCAACAAACACTGGAGAAACTCCAGCACTTCCCGCTCCACCCTGTCGCATCGGAAGCTGCCACCTTCACTGGCGCCACCACCAACATCGCTGACCTCAACGATTTTGACGGTGACATCCAAGTGATTCTGGATGCTGGCGCTGCTGCATCTTCCGGCACCATGACCGGCAAGATTCAGCACAGCGACACCACAACCGCTGGTGACTTCTCTGATGCAACTGGCGGCGGCTTCACTGCCGTTGCCCAGGCCGCAGCAAAGCAGGTGATCACCCTGAACCGTGACGCTCTCAAGCGTTACATTCGGTTTGTTGGCACCATTGCCGCCAGTGGCACCACCATCTACTCCGTCAACGGCTACGGCCTGAAGAAGTACGGCTGATGACACTCACCGAGAACCTAGATGTGTTCTTGGCAGACTTCGGCGTCAGCGTAACTGCTGGCGCCGTTTCTGGTGTTGGCATCTTGGATATGCCAGGCGAGCTAGTGGCTGATGGCATGATCATCACCACTGACTACAGCCTCAGGTGTGAGGCGTCAAAGTTTGGAACGTTGGCCTACGGCGCGTCAATCACCGTTGACGGCGCGGCCTACACAATCCGCGAGAATAGACTGATCGAAGATGGTGTGTTCTGTGTGATCACGCTGCAAAAGACCTGACCCTCACCACTGGATCTGATCATGGCTGACCTGGTTGCCGCAGTACGAATCAACAAGCCGGACATTCCAGGCGAGCTGGGTGATCTGTATTTCCCCGCGTCTCAGGACGTTGCAGGCAATGCCTACCGCTCTACTGCCGCCTTCGTTCGCCCGAGCAACACCACTGCCTACGCCGCTGGCGACGTTGTTGGCGCAACTGGCGGATCAGCGATCCACACCCTGACCACGGCAGGGCCTAGCGGCGGATACGTTTTGATCCAGTCAATTTCAATGGCAACGCATGACACTTCGGTGCCATCAGGAATGTCGTCATTTAGGGTCCATTTTTACAATGCAAGCCCGACCGCTATTGCAGATAATGCAGCCTTTGATCTTCTGACTGCGGATCATGGTAAATATCTGGGCTTCGTTGATCTGCCTACGCCGCAAGATTTTGGCAGTTCAATTTACACGCAAACCGACTACGCCGGCAGGCTAATCAAGCTGGCAGCGGCTAGCACAAGTTTGTTTATTGAGATTGAAACCAAGGGCGCTTTTACGCCTGTGTCTGCTGTGACATTTGATCTGTCTGTAGTTACCCTAGAGGCTGGCCTGTGAGTTTGCTGCTCGTTGCTCAGCGTGCGCTAACCGTCCCTGCCTGGGTTAAGGACTTTCTCTGGCGCCGCGCTCGCGCCGTGCCATCGCTTGACCTGCGCTTTGCTGACAACAAGAGCCTGACGGATGCAGTCACTGGGCGGCAGCTGGTGACGTTCACCCGCGCCAGCTCTGGCACGTTTGTGGATAGCGCTGGGACGCTGCAGATCGCAGCCACCGATGTGCCTAGGTTCGACCACAACCCCACGACCGGCGAGAGCCTGGGGCTGTTGGTGGAGGAGGCTAGGACTAATTTGCTGTTGAACAGCGGCACCCTGTCAACTCAGAGCGCCACTGTTACCGCTGTTGCTCACACCCTGCATTTCACTGGCACCGGCACCATCACGCTGACAGGGACCAGCACCGCAGGACCTCTGGTGGGCACCGGCACTGGTGAGTCCAACCGGGTAAGCCTGACGTTTACACCAACCGCAGGCAGCCTGACGCTGACAGTGAGCGGCACTGTTACTAATGCACAGTTAGAAGCCGGAGCGTTCCGAACCTCCTACATCGCCACCGCCGGAGCCACGGCCACCCGCGCCGCAGATGTGGCCAGCATCACGGGCAGTGCGTTCAGTTCGTGGTATCGGCAGACGGAAGGCGCTTTCTTTGGAGAGGTGTTTCCAGCCCCGACTTATGTAGCCTTTCAGGCTGTAGCTACTTCGCACTCAGCTACAAATACTGAAGAATGGCGCCTGTGGAGAACCGGCACTACCACGCAAAATTCGCAAATAACTATAAACAACATTACAGAGCTTACCGCAGGAGTTACATTTGCAACTGCAAGCAATGGAAGTTATAAGTTTGCCACTGCGGCTGCTGCTAACAACATGGCTATTGCGTCGTCAGGCAACCTTGCGAGTGACAATGTAGGGGCAATGGCTCCTTTAACTTCTCTCCGAATAGGCGCTCGCGGCAATAGCAGTTTCTTTTACAACGGACACATCAGCCGCTTGGTGTATTGGCCCCAACGTCTCAGTGACCCCACGCTGCAATCCCTAACCCAATAACACCATGTACTGCTACAAATTCCAATCCCGCACCCAGTTCCGCACCCTGGCCGAGGCCGAGGGCCTGATCACCGAAGATGGCGAGCTGATCACCGCCAGCCACTCACATGCCATTGATGAGATCGGCACCATTACCAAAGGCGGCGAGTACGACCCCGAGACTGGCAAGGTAATCACGCCTCCCACTGTGATCAGCGGCTGGCATGTGAACTATGCCGGTGAGCCACCTGAAGCGTGGGAGCAGTATCTGGTAACGCCGCAGCATCCATCCAGGGTGTGGGCATGAGCTGCTCAGACTGACCCACAGATTCACCCCCACCGATGCCATCCAAACGCGAATCAATCCTGGCGGCAGTGGCTACCACGCTGGTCGGCACCACTGGCGTTAGCACCAGGATCTACCGCTCCAGGGTGGAGGCGTTCGCCCGCAATGAAGCGCCAGCGCTGGTAATCGAGCCAGGCACCGATTCAGCATCTGAGGAGCTGGTGAGCAACTGCAAGATCGACTGGCGACTGCCGGTGCTGATCGCGGTCTACACCCGTGGCGCCATCCCCGACCAGCTGGCCGATCCGATCATCATCAGCCTGCACAGCAAATTGATGAGCGATCGCACCCTCGGCGGATTATGCATGGACATATTCCCTGGCACAGTGGACCCCCAGCTTGAAAAAGCCGACCAGCCCGCGCTCTGGACCGTCTGCACCTACAACGTCCGCTATCGCTCCAGCGTCGCTGATCTGACCACCTGATCACGCTCCATAGCCTGTCGATGGCGTTAACACCTGGCGATCGTGGCGAAGGAACTACCCCCTCTCCCATCAGAAGGTGGTTCATACCTATTGGATGCAAAGAAGAACCAATGGGTATTGATCGAAGAAACGCCAGCAGACCTGCCCATCCCCGAGAGCACCAATGGCACTGAGTCGTAAGCGTTTACTGCTGGCAAAGATCGAAACCACCTACGGCACTGACCCGACCCCAGCGGCAACTGATGCGGTGCTGGTGTCAGCCCTTGAGGTGCAGCCGCTGCAGCTGGAGCTCAAGGACCGCGAGCTGATCCTTGGCTATCTCGGCAACACTGAGATGATGGTGGGCCAGCGCCTGGTCAGCGTCAGCTTCGACGTGGAGATCGCCGGCTCTGGCACAGCAGGCACAGCGCCCAAGTGGTCGGCCCTGATGCAGGCGTGCGGGTTCAGCGAGACGATCGTGGCCGTCACCAGCGTCACCTATGCCCCTGTGAGCGCCAGCTTTAAGGGCGTGACGCTTTACTTCTTCGCCGATGGCGTGCGCCATAAAGTCACCGGCTGCCGCGGCACCTGGAGCATGGCCTTGGAAACTGGCGAGATTCCTAAGATCTCCTTTTCTTTCACCGGCATCTTCAACGCACCAACGGACGAGACACAGCCTTCGCCCACGTTCAGCAACCAGGCCGATCCTGTGGTGGTCAACAGCGCCAACACCGCCACCCTGCAGGTGCATGGCTACGCCGCTTGCCTGAGCGCCTTCAGCCTCGACCTAGCCAACGAGACACCATTCCGTCAGCTGGCCGGCTGCACCCAGCAGGTGATGATTACCGACCGCAAGCCCGAGGGTGAAGTCACAATCGAGGCGCCAACGATCGCCGCCAAGAACTACTTCAGCGCTGCTAGCACACAGGCAGCCGCCCAGTTCTCTTGGGTCCACGGAACCACTGCAGGGAACATCGTGACCTTCACGGCGCCGACCTGCAATCTGGGCTCCCCAGAATATGACGACAGCGACGGCATCATCATGCTGAAGCTGCCCTTCATGCCGCAGCCAACCGCTGCAGGCAATGATGAGTTCACCCTTGCTTGCACTTGATCCATGGGCTTCATCCTCGAGCAAACGCCTAGCTTTTCCTGGCCAATCACAATCAGGGAAACCCAAGACGGCGGCCGCTACCGCACCCACACATTTGAGGCAGTCTTCAAACGGCTGCCACAGAGCCGCATGGATGAAATCGCGCTTGACTATCAGCGCATCAAAAGCTTTGCGGCACGCGATGAGGTGATCAACGAGCTGCCTACCAGGGCAATCGCCAGCGAGATCCTGATCGGCTGGACTGGCATCTTTGAGCCAGACAACACCACGCAGATCCCTTACTCAGAAGACAGCAAGGCGCAGCTGCTGGAGATCTCAACAGTCGCTGACGTGCTCGTTACCACCTACATCGAGAGCGCAGAGAAGGCCAAAGCAAAAAACTAACAGGCGCTGTGGAGCATCTGCTTCATGGCAGCAGCGCCAATAAAGAGCTGCTTGCTGATGCTGCAGCCTTTGGCATGACCTTGCCGGATGCAATCCTGGCGCCGAAGGTCTACCACATCTGGCCCGAGCACATGGATGTGCTGAGCCTGTTCCTGCGCTGCATGACGCAATGGCGCTGCGGTGCTAGTGGTGTGATCGGGCTGGACTATGGCGTGGTGTTGCAGATGGCTAGCCTGTATCAGATCACCGAGGATCTGGCCGGCGTGATGGAAGACCTGCAGATCATGGAACTGCACGCACGCGACCTGATCAACAAGGAGGCGAAGTAATGGCATTGATGCAGGCGCTGCTGAAAATTAAGGCAGACGTTGAGGGGTCGGGCGCTGTCCAGGCGCTAGGTCGATCCATTAACGGGCTGGGCAGTGCCGCTAGCAGAGTGTCAGGCGGGCTCAAAGGTATGGCTGGTGCGGCTGGTGGCCTAGGTGGCGCGCTAGGTGCATTGGTGCCGCTTGCCACTGGGGCGGGGCTGATCACCCTGGCAAAGAACTCAATGGATAACGCAGCGAAAATGTTTGACCTAAGTCAGAAGACAGGCGTCAGCGTTGAAGCGTTGAGCAGATTTTCAAAGGCTGCCAAGGTCAGCGGCACTGATGTTGAAGGCGTTACCAAGGCAATGATTAAATTAAGCAAGGGACTGGTGGAAGCGAAGAACGGTCAAGGGCAAGCCGGTGAAGCGTTGAAGTCGATGGGAATCAGCGCAGTAGATGCAAACGGCAAGTTAAAAGATACAGATCAGATCATGTTGGAAATATCCAACAAGTTCAAGGCAATGCCTAACGGAGCTGAAAAAACCGCAATAGCGCTGCAACTGTTCGGTAGAGCTGGCGCCGATATGATTCCAATGCTGAATATGGGCGGCGAAGCCATCGGCAAGCTTGGCGCAATGACAACTCAATACGCCAAGGATGCCAAGGCGGGCGAAGTTGCCATGGTGACCTTGCAAGGCAAGGTGGGTATGTTGGGCGGCAAGCTGGCTGTGGTGCTGCTTCCGTCAATCACCGGAATAACTGAGTCGCTGGTAAGGCTGCTTGATGGCTTCAATGCGCTGCCTGGCCCGATGCAGGGAATAATTGTTGCCGCTGGTTTGCTGGCAATCAGCTTTGTTGCCTTGGCTCCGGCCATTACTGCTCTTGCTTCCATCGGCCCCGTCCTGGCCGGTCTAAAGATCGGCGCCACCATCGCCGGTTGGGCGGGAGCCATTGGCCCTGCAATCGCAGCGATCAGTGCCGCATTTACCGGCCTGCTGACCTTCCTAACCGGCACCCTGCTGCCTGGCCTGATCGCCTTCTTCTCCGGCCCTGTCGGCTGGACCGTGCTCGCTGTTGCTGCAGTGGTAGCGATGGCAATCCTGTTCCGCAAACCGCTGCAAGATTTTGCCGGGTGGCTGGTGAGCTGGGGCAAGCCGATCAGTCAGTTCTTTACCGATTACGTCACCACTCCAATATCGAAGGCGTGGCAGTCGATGGTGGAGTTCCTGCCCAAAGCATTAAACACAGCCGCAACCACAATTAAGAACGTATTCACTGGCGTTGGCACTGCCATCAAGGGCGTCCTGAATGGCATCTTGCGCGGTGTCTTCGGTGCGGTAAATGGTGCGATTGGCAACATCAACAGGCTGATCAATGCCGCAAATAATCTTTCAGCCAAGGTACGCGGACCTCAGCTGCCTACCTTGCCAACGCTCAGTGTTCCCCAGTTTGCCAAGGGCGGCTACGTCGGCCAGGGAACGCTTGCCGTAGTTGGAGAGGCTGGCCCTGAGTACATCATCCCTGCCAGCAAGATGGCAGCCGCATCAGCCAACTACCTCAACGGCGCTCGCGGTGGTGCGGTGATCCCTGCCTATGCCTCTGGCGGCTATGTCGGCGGCGGTAATGCCCAGATCAATGTCACCACTGGCCCTGTGATGCAGCAGGGCGGCCAGCAGTACGTCTCCATGGCTGACCTGGAGCGTGCCATGCGAGCAACGGCTAATGGCGTCTACGCCAGCCTCAGGACACCAGCAGGACGCTACGCCACGGGGGTGCGGTAATGGCTCGCGGCCAATCACAGTTTCTGCGCATCTTCTCTGGCACTACCACCTACCAGCGGTGGCAGTCCTACTACGTCAACACCAGCGTTACCTGGGAAAGCGCAGCCTGGTCATATCAGCCATTTGATGCTGATGGCATCACCGCTGGCGAGGTGCAATCTGAATCCTCGATCTCGGTCACCCTGCCAGCCACTACCAACGTGATGGAGGTGGTACTGCAGGCACTTAATGAAGCCCGACTGGCAGAGCTGCGCCTGTATGAGTTCGACACCATCCTGGGCAACAGCACTCCGCAGACTGGACAGACGCTGATCGCGTCATACCTAGGCGAGGTGGTCGGCGTGCAGGGCGGCTTTACGTCAATCCAGATGCAGCTAGGCAGCAGCCTTTCACCAATTGGCGCTCAAGTGCCGCCGCGTAAGTTCACAACAAAACTAATAGGAGCGCCATGCCAGCTGTAGATTTTACCCCTTACGCTCAAGTTCCCCGAAGGGTTAGGTCAACCTCTGGGGTGATGTCAATTGCAGCGTCAACACTTGGCGGTGGCATGGGACTCTTGCCGGCAGCTGCTGAAACCAGTCCCCCGTTGATTGAAAAGGGGGCAGAAGGCAACAGCTCGCTTGACGTAAAACAGCGCAGCGCAGTTGTAGGTGAGCCGATCCCAATTGTGTTCTGCCGCCGCACTGGTGGCACTGGTGGCGTGCTGATCAGTCCGCCGGCAACAGAGGCCAGATTCTCCGATGATGCATCCAGCAACATCACAGCCAGTTACCACCTGGTCCTGAGTGAGGGCCAGATTGACTCGATCCAGGTGCGCGATGTATTCCAGCGTGCTTGCCGGGTGGGCAGCTTCACCCAGACCTACGACCGGCGAGCGGGCACCTTCACGCCAGGCAACTTCATCGACAACACGCCAAACCTAGAAGCACCAACCTATTGCGGCACCAGCGGCACCTATGACGGGCTGAGCACGATGGCGTTCTCGGTCACGATCCCAGCTGGGTTCGACCAGTGGAACCGTCAGGTGCATTGCTTCATCCGTGGCGGGATCTATGTCTCGCGGCTGCTCGATAGCGTCACAGGCCCAAGTAACAACGTGGCCGATCTGCTGCTGTACCTGCTGCGCAATAGCTCTAGGGTGCCTGAATCAATGATCGACACCACGAACCTGCTGGCAGCGGCGACATTTACCAACGTCAACGGGTTCTGGTTCAATGGCGTAGTCAGCCAATCCACCAACCTGCGCGACTGGATCAGCAACACCCTTCAGTATTTCCTGCTGCGTCAGGCACGGATCGGCGGCAAGGAAGCACTCAAACCCTTGGTGCCAACCAACGCCAATGGCACGATCAAAACCACGGCAGTGAGCTGGGTTTTCACGTTCACCGAGCAGCACATCATCCCAGGCAGCTTTGAGATCACTTACACGCCGCTGGCAGACCGTAAGTTATTCTGCGCCACGGTGCTGTGGCGCCAGCAGGATGATCTAGGTATCCCTGTAATGCGCACTGCTGAGGTGCGTTACACCGGCACTGCTGCCGATGGCCCGTATGAGCAGCACGACCTGAGCGGATTCTGCTCTACTGAAAACCACGCAGTCAAGGTGGGCGCTTACATCCTGTCTAAGCGCAAGCACGTTACCCACCGGCTGCAGATTGGCGTGAAACCTGATGGATACAACCCAACGCTGGCAGCTGGTGATCTGGTGCGAGTGCGCTTGGATCGCATTGCATCTACCGGAGCCGACAGCGTTCACGACTACCTCTACGAGGTGGACAGGATCGGCAAGTCGATCACGGGTGAGGTGCAGCTTGACCTCACGCACTTCCCGGTTGATGCCAACCTGGCCAGCGTGGTGGCACAGGAGGTCAACGCCGCCACAGGTTCTGGCTTGCTGTTGCCAACGGGACTGAGCGGCATCACCTGCGATGTGAACTCGTCAAGCGATACCAGTGTGCCGGCTGAGACGTTTACAGCGGGTGTGTTCTCTGACTACACCAGCAATATCGAAGATTTTGGTGGTGGTGGTGGTGGTGGATTTGGCGATGCTGATCCTACGGATGGCAACCCTGATGATGGGAAGGACAGTCAAGAAGGATCAGGCGATTCTGGCGCTAACCGCAATCTTGAACTGCCTACTTCGGCGCCGTCTGTTGGAGATACAGCTACAGCCCCAATAATTTGCGAGGGTGGCATTACCAGGTGGTACAGGCTAGACCCATCTGTCCCTGGCGGCAGGGTCTATCTCACGCAAGGTCCGTCATACACCATGATAATCAACGATGCAGACTACAGCGTATACGCCGAAACCGAATGCCCTGATCCATCAACGCCTGATGGGTATGGTCCGCCGATTCCGTGGAATCCAACGCCAAAAATTTCTGAGTTTCGCCCGTTGACAAGTGGCACCTTTATCGTCAATTATACCATAAGAGAAATATACAACACGCTATATTATTGCAGTAGCAATACTGTTTACGTTGCCGAATCTGAAATCACTTATACATACTCTAGCACTGTTTATAGTGTTACTGGGTGGCGCTACGGCAACATGGAAGCCACTGAAACATACATTTGCAGCGGACCCAATACTGTAACAAGTATCCCGATGGGCATAGTTGTTAAAAAATCTAACGGCACCACGCAACACACTGGTGGCATGGCGCCAAGCGGCTCCAGAACATTTACGCCGGTTGGCACTTCGTTTCAGGTTTACGGAAGCAAGAGAATAGAATACACTGTAGATAGCATAACGCAAGACGGAATACCGGTAACGCCATGATAAATACGCGGCTTGCTATTTGCAAATGTTGTTCATTCTTTGAGCCCGCGCTTCAGCGTTGTGCGTTGTGCGGGTGCTTTATGCAAATCAAGGCCCGCATCCCTCAAGCAAAATGTCCTGACGGTCGCTGGTAATCATGCCCACCTTCCCCACCCTCACGCCATCCAGCCGCACCTTCACGCCAGGGCGGCATCCGCACTCGGAAATCCCCACGCTGGATGGGTTGCAGGTTCGTGTGCGCACCAGCAACGTGATTCTGGAGCAGCAGCTACGGCTCACATTTGTGGCGCTGACTGAGGCAGAGATGCTGAGCGTTCGCAGTCACTACATCGGGCAGCAGGGGCGCTTTCTTTCCTTTGACATTCCGAGCAGCCTGCTCAGTGGTATGACCACGCCGGCTAACTTCACGCCTACCGGCTACAGCTGGATCTACGCCAGCGCGCCACAGGTTGAGGACATCCCCTGCGCTCAGCGTTACAACGTCAGCGTTGAGCTGGTGACGGTGCCGCCCGAGGGCGCCAACATCAACGGCGCTGAGTTCACTATCGGCATCACACTGGCAACGGTGACACCACTGGCGCAGACAATCACCATCAGCTTTGCGGCTGGTGCGCCTAGCGTTGAATCGCCAGGGCTTGCTCTCACCATCACCGCATCGCTGGCGGCTGGTGCTGCATCAGGCGCTTAACCTGTAACTATCACTCGGCACAGCTATGGCATCCCTGATCTACAACTCAGCACCTGACAAGATGGCGCGCGGTGACATTGACTTCGACACCAATACTTTTAAGGCGATGCTGGTAACCAGCAGCTACACGCCGAACAAAGATACCCACGACTTTCGCGACGACGTAACCAACGAAGTGAGCGGCACCGGATACACCGCTGGTGGCGTAGCGTCTGCTGTCACCGTCACTAAGGACACCGCCAACGACAAAGTAACCATTCAGTTCGGCGCCGTCTCCTGGGCCAGCAGCACTATCACCGCTCGCGGCTGCGTCTACTACAAATCCCGTGGGGGTGCATCCTCTGCCGATGAACTGGTTGCCTATGCCGATTTTGGCAGCGATGTATCCAGCAGCGGCGGCACCTTCTCAGTGGCTGCCAGCACCATCACGCTTCAGAACTAATGGCCACGTTCCCAGAGCTGGAACCTGCCACCCGCAGCTACGACTTCGGGCTGTTCCCGCTGACGGAGCAGCCATCACTGAGCGCTGGCATCGTGCGGTTCAGGCATAGCGTCACGCCACAGAACTACCAGCTGACACTTGGGTACACCGCGCTCACAGACGCTGAGGCAGCGCTGATCCGCGAGCATTACCAGGCCCAGGGTGGCGGCTACCGCAGCTTCCAGCTGCCGCCGATCGTCTGGAAGGGTCACACCTTCACCGGCAACGTGGCGCCAACCAATACCCGCTGGCGATACATCGAAGCTCCAGAGGAAGAACACCGCAGCGCTGGGTACGTCAACGTGACCGTGGTCCTTGGATCTGATGGCACGATCGACGCTGAGCTAGGGCTGCAGCCGGTTGATCTGACCATTGCCGGCGGCGCCGCGACAGGCGCTTGATCCATAGCCTGAAGCCAAAGCAGCTGAGGCCCGTGATTGAAGTTCTAGCCGCTGTGGCCGGCGCCTCTATCACCTGGGCCGCGATGGGCAGCATGGGGTTTTCACGGCGCAACGATGAAGCGCGGGAGGCCGTTATTCGGCTCACCGCAGGGGTTGAAAACATAGCCACACAGCTACAGATCCTCCACACCGACATCAAAGACGAGCGCAAAGAGATGTTCGGCCGCATTGGCAGCGTCGAGCAGCGCGTCAGCAAGCTGGAGGGGCAGAAATGACCACACCAACCGAGCGCAGTTACCTGCTCCGCTGCCTGGTGGGGCTACTGGCCACCGGCATCGTGATCAGCGGCATCGACCTGGCCGGCTGCCGCATCCGCACCCCGGCCAGCTGTGACGCCCAGTCCAGCGCAATTAGCGCAGCCGTTGGTGCAGCCGCTGGCTGGATCGGTGGCCTTCTCGTACCCACAAAACCATGACCAAAATCTTCCACACCATTGCCCTTGAGCTGGGCCGCATCCTGCTCAAGATGGCCGCTGATCGGGCGCTGCGCAAGGAGCTGCCGGCCATTTATGCCCGCCTGGATCTAGAGCTCCCCTTCCTGCTGATCAACAAAACTCAGCCGCTAGCGGTCCAGGCCGTCGTCACAGACGTGATCGAGGAGAAGATCGGCGGCATTGCTACCGCTACTCAGGTGAGCGCTGTGCTCGGCCTGTACGACCCCGTTAAGGCTGCACTCCGCAACATCCGCCGATGACATACGCCACCGTTCGCGCCGCTGCTGAGCACATCGCCAGAGCTGGCAAGATCACGCCGCATCAGCTGGCGGCATTGACTGCGCACGATGAGTCACTCACCGATGCACAGCGCCAAGCGTTCACGGAGCTGTGGAGGGCGGCGGGGAGTCCGGCGGCGCAACAGTCCGATCTGGCTGCGGCGCTGAGAATTATCAAGGAGTTTGAAGGTTGTCACCTCGATTCCTACGCCGACCCGCTGCACGGCTGGGACGTGGCAACGATCGGCTATGGCACCACCCGCTACAGCGACGGCCGCAAGGTCAAGCAGGGCGACAAGATCAACGCCATCGAGGCGGATATGTTGCTTCGCCAAGAGATCGACCGCATTGCTGAGAAGCTCCGCGCAACTGTGCCGTTCTGGGTGGCGATGGCCGATCACCAGAAATGCGCACTGATCTCATTCGCCTACAACCTCGGCAGTGGGTTCTATGGCGCCGAAGGGTTTGAGACCATCAGCCGCGAGCTTCGCGGGAAGAACTGGCCAGCCGTGCCCGCTGCGCTGCTGCTCTACCGCAACCCTGGCACCAACGTTGAGGCCGGCCTGAAGCGCCGCCGTGAGGCTGAGGGCCAGCTATGGGCTGGCAATTCGCAGCAGCCGAAGCTAATGCAGTCACCAGCGCCAACCAACGCACAGCGCACCCAATGGGTAACGCAAATCAAAGCATTGAATCTTAGCCAGCCTGATGCGTCAACCTGCCAATCGGCCTGCATCGGCATGGCGGTTGGTGATCAAGACGTTGCGGGGATTCGCCGCAAACTGGCGGCACGCGGTACAGCAGGCGATACCGCCGTGATGGCTGCTGTAATCCGTGAATACGGGCGCCCCTATAAATACGAGGCTAACGCCTCACTGGCGCAGTGCTATGAGTGGCTCAAGGCTGGTGAGTTTTTGATCACCCACGGATGGTTCACGGGCTCCGGCCATGTGATCTGCCTAGATGGACTCAAGATCAACGATGAAACAGGCCGCCGCTACTTGGACGCGAAAGACCCCTGGAGCGAGTTCAACGTGCAGACCTGGCGTTACGACCTGAGCATCAAGTTCTTCGACGGGTTTTACAGCGACCTCCTGATCTACGCCACTTGCGTGGCTGGCACCAGCGTGGGAGATGCGCAATCGATCTACCGCGCTGGTCGGGTTGATGTTAATCGCGGCGGAATGTGGGTGCATCGGTTCCTTACGGCCTAACCGAGCCGAACACCAATGGCCTTCGACCATCAGATTGATGGAACCGAGCTACTGCCCAAGCGCACCACCAAATCAAGATTTAGAGCTTCGATATTTGAGGACTGGGGCAGCCGCTGTGCCTACTGTTCCGAGCCGGCCGACACCCTCGACCATGTTCTGCCGCGGCTCAAGGGTGGGCTGACAGTGGCCCAGAACCTGGTGCCGGCCTGCCGCCGCTGCAACGGGGCGAAGGGCAGCGACAATTGGAGGGAATGGTTCGCTGCTCAGGCGTGGTTCTGCGCTGAACGTGCGGCCATGATTGCTGAGTGGGTGAATAGTTCTCCACAGACTGAGGCATGACTAACGAGCGGACCTATCAATGTCGCCGCACGAAAGCGTGTCGGGCGTGGATTGCTGAATCCGGCATTGAATGGCTGCAAGTTTCCAGCGGGCGGCGGCCTGTGTGTTTGCCGGGCATGTGTCCCAAGGGGAATCGAAGTGATACGACTGCAGAGCTGCTGGCCCTGCAGCTGGAGGTGCGCCGCCTGAAGGCCACTGCCAAGAGCGCCAACGATGGCCAGGAGCGAGCGATCAGCGAAGTGGAGCGGCTGAGGATGCAGCTCTCTACGGCGCTAGACATCCGTGACCCCGACGCCTCGCGGGTGATCACCGCCACCGCCACCGCCACCGATCAGGATTCGATCTCGGTGCCGATCCTGCTGTGCTCCGATTGGCACTGCGGCGCGGTGGTCCGGCCTGAGTCGGTGAATGGGCTCAACACCTACAACGTAGAGATTTTTCACGAGCGAGCCGAGAACCTGTTTCGCAATGCCCTGAAGGTGGTTCGCATGGTGCGATCAAGCACAACGATCACTGAGATGGTCGTATTTTTGGGAGGTGACATGATTGACAACTGGCTCCATCCTGAGCAGATCCAAATGCAGGAGCTAAGCCCCACTCAGCAGATCATTGAGTGTGAGCGGGCAATCATCGCAGGGCTCAACTACCTGCTGGATCACGGCGACTTTGAGCGGATCATCGTGCCGTGTAGCCACGGCAACCACGGGCGCACCACCCAGAAAATGCAGGCCGACAACAGCCACGCCACCAGCTACGAATGGCTGATGTATCAGAGCCTGCAGCGACACTTCCGCAATGAGCCGCGCATCGTCTGGCAGATCGCTGATGGCAATGTGACCTACTTGACCGTGCTGGGTCAGGTGCTGCGCTTCCATCATGGCGACGCTTGCCGCTACCAGGGCGGCATCGGTGGACTCACCATCCCGCTGACCAAGTGGATTCACCGGGCCGATCAGGCGATCAGAGCGGATCACACATTCCAAGGCCATTTTCATCAGCTGACGCTGGGTCCGAACTGGTCGGTAAACGGCAGCCTGATTGGCCCTACCGCCTACGGCCTAAAGCTGGGATTCGCACCAGAGCGCCCGCAGCAGCTGATGCGATTCATTGACTCAGCGCGTGGGTTCACCGTGTCGGCGCCGATCCTTACTGATTGATGAGCCGGGGGATAGATAGCGACTGCGGCGCTCCCTGCTTTCCCCTGCTGGGTATTGTATGGCTTTCAGCCCGAAGGCTTCAGGCTCCCCGGCACAAAAAAGCCCGCACTAGGCGGGCCAGGTTGTCAGTACCAGTCAGGGTGCCTTACTGCACCTAACTGAGTTTCGTTGGCCCATGCAAGAAGTTCATCTTTGATCCAAATGCCATGCGGCCAGCCTCGCTCATCACGCGAGCGATGAGGGGCGTACTGCGGCAATTCGGTATCGAGATTCTTCTCGATGTAGCCTCCAATCTCAGACAGGGCGGTAGTGACAGCCTTGACTGTGCGGAACTTCTTCATTTATCTAGGTGCAGTGGAGGTCTCCCTCCTTGCTTCTATCATAGCATACCGCTGCGGTTCCGCATCCGCACCCGTAACACTGAGTAACACTCACGCCACCACCACCAGCCTGAGCTGCTCACCAACACACCCGCGCCGCTTGCGCTTCATGCGCGGCCGCGGCGATGGCCGCACCCTGCACACCGCCACCAGCACCAGCTGCACCGAGTGCGCCGCCAGGGACGCCTGCAGCCGCTCTAGGTGTGATTCCAGCGCCCGCGTGCTGAGACCCTCCTGCCGGGCCAGCTCGGCGCGTGGAATCTCCACGCCATCAAGGCCCCAGGCCAGCACCAGCAGCCTCTGATCTGACATCGGCAGCCTGGCGATCATGTTGCGCAGCTGCTCAGCTTGCCGCCACCGCTCGCGTTGCTCTTCCTCATCCTCAATGCTGCGGTCAAACGATGCGCAGGTGGCACCCAGCTCAAGGCCGTCGTCGGTGATTACCTGATCAAGGCTGGCGATTGAGCGGCCGTTCTCGATCACCTGCTCAAGCACCTGCAGGCTCACACCCAGCTCATCGGCAATCTCCTGGCGGGTGGGCGTGCGGTTCAGTTCCTGCTCAAGGCGGCGGGTGATTGGACCGATGCGCCCGAGGTGCTGGCAGTGGCTGCCGGGAATCGAGATCAGGCGAGAGTGCTGATCTGCCCAGCGACTGACGGCCTGACGAATCCACCAGTAGGCATAGGTGCTGAACCGATACCCACGGGCCGGATCAAACCGCTCAGCAGCAGTGATCAGGCCCATGTTCGCGGCTTGGATCAGGTCTTCCTGGCCGTGCGCCTTGGCCAACCGGAAGCAGCGCTTGCTCACATAGGACACCGCCAGCCGCAGATTTGCCTGCACAAACCGATCACGGGCGCGCATCCCGCGGCGCCTAATCCCTGGTGGGCATGGCTCAGGGTGCTGCTGCCAGCGCTGGATGATTGTGCCCAGCTCGATCTCTTCGACGGGCGTGAGCAGGGGCGTCCTGCCGATCATGTCAAGCCACCATGAGCCGGCCACGGAAAACGGATCGTGAAGACTGCCCCACTATAGGGGTGCAAATGCGGAACCAAAAGGCTAGGGTTGGCGGGTTCATTGCAATCGGCCCATGACCACCCTCTTCGACCTCACCGGCGAAGCCCTGCACCTTCAACGCCAGATCAACGAATCAGCCGAGCTGCTGTTCAGCGAAGACCCAGACGAGGTAGCCGCGGCCACCATGGCGTTGGAAAACCTGATCAGCGCCGAGAGCGACAACCGCAAGGCCGTCGAGGCCAAGGCCGACGCCTGGTGCTGGGTGATCGACCACATGCGCGCTCAGTCCGATGCCCGTGCCGCTCACGCCCAGCGCCTCAAGGATCTGGCCACCAGCGCTCAGCAGCAGGCAGACGCCTTGCAAGAGCGGCTGATTGCAGCGCTGCAGAAAGTGGCACCAGACGAGACACGCTGGGAGCTGCCTGAGCACAAGATCACCAGCCGCAAGACCACGGCCGTCGATGTCACCGCCGACGCGCTTGAGCTACCGGGGCAGTACCAGCGGATCAAGACCACCATCACCGCTGACAAGACCGCACTGGCCGCAGCGCTGAAAGGTGGTGCGCAGATT